>MDTA01026073.1_pt1 | contig 13680 bp, 18 predicted proteins | sample 811151 | NCBI WGS metagenome assembly MDTA01 (sample SAMN05326648, study PRJNA326480) | marine metagenome | isolation source: seawater | place: Indian Ocean: South | collected 2010 | reverse complement strand
CATAAGTTATTTCATCATCTGCAGCTCCATCAATATAATGAAATATAGGAGAGGGTAATTTTTTTTTAGCTAATTTTCTAAAATCTTGAAAATTATGGCAATCTTTTAGTCTCATAGAAAAAAACTAAAATTTTTTTAGATAATTTACCATGTAACTATTAGCCCCAGGATTTTTGCTTCCCAAGCTTGCATTAGATATATGGTTATATGACATACCTAAACTACTATTATCCGAAATATTAAATGATGCTTGAACCTCAGATTTAAATTCTAAAATATGGCCCAAATCTTTTCCATCCCCTTCTTCATACAGACCAGGTGCAAAACTTGGAGTAAAATTAATTCATCCTAGATCAAAATTCCATTCTACTCCTGTATAAACATACACTGCTGAATTTTCAGTAATAAATCCTCCTGATATAGGAGATAAATTTCCTAAAAAAGTATTTCTTTCTAAATTTAAATTTTGATGTTGAATACCAAACAATCCTGCTTTTTGCTTATCATCACTAAAGTCAAAAACTCCTGCAAATATATTTAACTCATGGCCATTGTTTGAGATTTTTTCGTTTTCAGAATTTGCTTCGGTACAAATTAAAAATATACCAAAAAACAAATAGGCAAATATATTTATATTTTTTTTTTTCATTAATTTTAAATATTAGTTTGTTTATATATTAAAAAAAGCAGTTATTTTAAAACTTTTAATTTCCTGAATATTATTGCACCTCCTATAAGAAATAACAAGATTGGCAATATCCAAAGAAAATAGGTATTTTTATTGAAATCTGGATCATATGTAATCCAATCTCCATATTGCTTTTTTAAATACTCATAAATCTCATTTTCGGTAAGCCCTTCGTTTATTTTTTTTTCTATTATCAGTCTCATACTGACTGCAAAATCAGATTGTGAATCATATATCGACTGACCTTGACAAATTATACATCTAATATTTTTAGAAATCTTATTTATTAAATTATTATTAGTTTCTTCTGATTTTATTTGAAAAAAGTTAAACAATAGAAATATTATAAATAAAAATTTTAACAACTTCATTTTAACATTAATTCAATTTCTTCAATAGAATTTTCATTTAATGGTCCTAAAAATTTTTTTATAATTTTTTTTTTATTTATAACATACGTTTCAGGAACACCATAAGCTCCTAATTCAATTGAAATAGTTCCATCTTTATCCCTAATAATTTTTGAATAAGGGTTACCAAACTCATTAATGAAGTTTTTTGCATTATCATAATTATCTTTATAATTAAGACCAATTATTTTAATAGAAGATAACTTGCTCAGATCCATCAATATTGGGTGTTCTTCTTTACACGGGACACACCATGAAGCCCAAATGTTTAAAATATAGAATTTATTATCAAAAAATATTTCATCGGAAGAAATTTCTTCATTTGTAAAAAAATCGTTTGTATTAAATGAGGTTAGATTTTTTTTTAATATTTTTTCGGGTACATATATATTAGAAACATTTAACCCTTTGAAAAATACTATGAAACAAAATGTAAAAAAAATTAAAGTTAATATTAAAAAAAATTTATTTTTCATTTTTTATTCTATTTAAACTAAAAATTCCTCCAATACTCATCATTAATGTAGAAATCCAGATCCAAATCATAAAGGGCTTATATTGATATTTTACATTAAAATACTCGTCATCTTTGACTAGATTCATAACTAAAAATTTATCAGAAAATAGTGAAGTTTTAATATCAGCTTCGCTCGTAATTATGGCTGGTTGATTATAAATTCTTAATTCAGGTTTTAACTCTATTATTTTTTGATTACTATCTTCAATTTTAAAGTGACCTATAATTGAATTATAATTCTTACTTTCTGTTTTTGTAATAGAGTCAAAAGTTATGCTACCATTATTAAAAGTCAATTTATCTCCAACTTTTAAATTTTTAATAACTTCAGTGGAAAATATATTGTTTAATAAAATACTTAAAATTAACACGCTAAAACCTAAATGAGATATTTTTTGTGAATAAAATTTTGATTCTTTTAAAAAAAAATCTCTAACAGCAATAATAAATAAATAAAAAGATGCAGAAATTAAAATTATATTTATTAAATTTGAATAACCAATATTTTCATAAAGAAAGAAAGATACTATTAAACAAACCAAAAATATTAAAAAATTTTGTATTTGTAATTTTTTAACTTTAGTTTTTATCCAACTTAAATTAGGCCCTACAGACATAAATATAAGGAACGGGATTAAAAAGGGAATTATTAACTTATGATAAAATGGAGGACCAACCGATATTTTTTGATTTGATAAAACTTCTAAAAAAATTGGATAAACTGTTCCAACTAAAATAACTGACAAAAAATACATTAAAAACCAATTATTGACTAAAACCGAAGTTTCTTTACTAAACAAAAATGATTTAGAAGCTCCTTTATCAATTTTACCATGATAAATAAAAAATATTAATAAGGAAATTAAAATTAAAATAAATAAAAATACTAATATAAATATTCCCCTACTAGGATCGTTAGCAAATGTATGGACAGAATTTAATATTCCTGAACGAACTAAAAAAGTACCTGTCATACTTAAGGTAAAAGTTGATATCGAAAGTATTAAAATCCAGGACGTAAGTGATATTTTTTTTTCTAAAACCAAAATACAGTGAAACAAAGCGGTTAGACAAAGCCATGGCATTAAAGAAACGTTTTCAACAGGATCCCAAAACCAAAAACCTCCCCATCCTAATTCATAGTAAGCCCATATAGAGCCAATTGTGATTCCAAGAGTTAAAAATACCCAAGATAATAAAACCCAAGACTTAATATGTTTTGCCCAATTTATTGAAATATAATTTTGCGTAAGAGCAGCAAGCGAAGATGAAAAAATTATAGATGAACCAACATAACCTAAATATAAAATAGGTGGATGAATTGCTAAAGCGGGGTCTTGTAATATTGGATTCAAACCTAAACCTTCTTTTGGTTCAGGAAATAAATAATTAAACGGACTTGATGTCTTTAAAAGAAATATAAAAAAACCTATGATTATTATTTGTTGAAAAAGTAAAGTTAAAATTCTATATTTTTTTGGTTGACCACTTGATTTTAATAAGAATAAAAAAATAAATAAAGTTAAAACTAAGAGCCAAAGTAATAAACTGCCTTCATGATTACCCCATGTTCCTGAAATTTTATAAAATAGCGGTTTGGATGTATGAGAATTATTAAACACAGTCTCATTTGTAAAATCTGAATTAATAAATGAAATTATTAGAGCAATAAAACTGATTAAAACTAAAAAAAACTGTAAAAAAGTTATTGAAAAAATTTTATCACTAATGCCTAAATTATTATTAAGATTTTTTAAAGAAATAGGAATAACAATAATTGAAAAAAACAAACCTAAAATTAAAGAATAATATCCTACTTGGCTAGCTAACAATTTATTTTTCTCCCAATGCTTCTTTTACTTCTGGTGGCATATAATTTTCATCATGTTTTGCCAAAATTTTAACAGCATTCAAATAACTTCTATCTTTTAAAAAACCCTCGGCAACAACTCCTTTACCTTCAGAAAATAAATTTGGCACAGATCCTGAATAAGAGACATTAATTTCATTTTTGAGATCTGTTATTATAAAATTTATTTCATTAGATTTAATGATAACAGATTCATTTTTTACCATACCTCCAATTCTTATTTTTTCTTTTTGTATTTCTGCTAAACTTTTAATTTCAGTAGGAGAATGAAAATAGACAACATTTTCATCTAAAGATTTTAAAATTAAATATATTGTTAAAATTAAAGCAAATAAAAAAATAACTAAAAATAAAATTCTTAATTTAACTTTTTTTCCATACATGGATTTATATTAAAGTTAAATTTTAGATCTCAAAGTATTTACTAATATTTCTTTATTAATTTTTTGAGATTTTGCAGTTTTAGCTTTTTGAAAATCTAGCAAACCAAATTTATTAACAAATCTTTTTTGTTCTTTTAATAACTGGAATTTAATTATCAAAAATAAAGATCCAAAACAAAATAGCGTGAAGAAAAATGCGGACCACACGTATAGCCCATAACCATTCATTAAAATAATTTCATTTATCATAATCTATCTAATCCTTTATTTTTAATTTTTATCAGTTCCGTATTATATTTCATTAAAAAAATTAATATTGAAAATAGGGCAAATGCCGCAGTCATAATAGCTAAAGGTAACAACATTGAAGGGTGGATGGTAGTTTTAGATAATATATTTACTGAAGAAGCTTGATGTAAAGTGGACCACCAGTCTACAGAAAATTTAATTATAGGCACATTGACTGCTCCTACAATCGCAATTATAGAAGTTATTTTTATTACTTGTTCTTTATTTCTAAAAATTCTCCAAGACAATAAATACATTCCATAAAATAATGCTAAAATCAGCATTGATGTAATTCTTGCATCCCATGCCCACCAAGTTCCCCAAGTAGGTTTTCCCCAAATTGCCCCTGTTACCAAAGCAATAATATTAAATACAAAACCTGATGGTGCTAAACTTTTACAAATTAAAGAAAAATTTTTATTTTTAAAAATAAAACTTCCCAATGATAAAAAAGCTATAACAGAAAATATCCCTAGCGAAATCCAGGCTGAAGGTACATGAACATACATTATCCTCACTGAATGTCCTTGCTTATAATCTTCTGGAGATAAAATAAGTGACTCTGACAATCCAATTGATAATACAATTATAAATAAAACTAAAATATATTTTGGAGCTTTTGAAGTAATTTGAAATATTTTATTTGGCTCAAAAAATTTTAACATTTTTTAATTATATATATTATATTAAAATATTTAATTATTATTTTAGGAAATTTTCCGATCAAGAATGTCGAGGGAGACAATGTATAAGGGAAACGTTTGACATCCTTGACCAGAATATAATTCATAATAAATATACGATATGTCTAAGATTTGAACTAATTGTGTTTAAAAAATGATTTAATTAATTTGAGGGCTTAAAATAACTTGATCCCTTTTTCCCTGAAAATATTTCGTTAATTAAAGGATGTTTAATTGGTTCTTCTGAGTCATCTATTAATAAATTTTGCTCAGATACATATGCTTCATAAGTTATGTCATCGTTTTCAGCAAGCAAATGATAGAAAGGCTGATCTTTTCTAGGACGTACATTTTTTGGAATAGATTGATACCATTCTTCTGAATTATTGAACTCAAAATCTACATCATAGATTACACCTCTAAACTCAAAGTGTTTATGCTTAACTATATCTCCTATTGAAAATTTTGCTTTCTGAACGGACATTTCTTTTAATATGAGGATTTAAAAAAAAAAATCAATAAAAAAAATATAAAAGTTTTATTAATCTGTTAATATATTTAAAAGTGAATAAATCTTTTGTCAAATTTGTCACAGACTTTGGGCCACTAATGGTCTTTTTCTTTTTTTATTACTACAGTGATAAAAATTTGAAAATTGCAATTCCACCCTTCATAGTTGCAACTTTAGTAGCGCTCGCAATTGTTTGGTTATTAGAAAAAAAAATTCCCATGGTTCCCTTGATTGGAGGAATCCTCATTACTCTTTTTGGAGGTCTTACAATTTATTTTAATAATCCTATATTTATTTATATAAAGCCTACTATAATAAATTTTCTGTTTGGGTTTAGTTTATTATTTGGAAAGTTCTTTACCAAAGAACCATTATTAAAAAAATTTCTTGGAAAATCTTTAAAAATGCATGATGAGGGATGGTTAATTTTAAATACAAGATGGGTATTTTTTTTCTTTGCTTTAGCGATTGCTAACGAATTAGTCTGGAGAACTCAATCAGAGGAATTTTGGGTGAATTTTAAAGTTTGGGGTATTCTTCCTATAACTTTCCTTTTTACAGCATTTCAAATTCCAATAATAAATAAATATAAAATTGATGAATAAAAATTTAAAACTAGTTATTAATAATTCATTCAAATCAGAAGAAAAATATTTCTTTGAAAAAATCGAATTAAAAATTATTTTAGATTTATACGCAAAAATGGTATCTGCGGGCTCATGGAAAGATTATGGATTAAATATATCTAGTAGACAGGTTGGTTTTAGTGTCTTTAAAAATGCAGCGGAAAATGCTCTTTATAATATCTGTAAAAATTTTAAACCCAGAAGCAAAAACCTTAAATATTTTATTACAGACTCAAAAGGTAAAATAATTAAAAACTCTTATGATTTAAAAATTTTGCTTAGAAATATAAATTGGAAAAAAATATAAGATTTGAAAACTATCTTCTTTGTCCAAATAATCTTAAAAGCATTATAAATAGATTTATGAAATCTAAATAAAGAGTTAAAGCTCCCATAATAGCTTTTTTACCACTTAGCTCACCTGAGTCTGAAGCAGAATACATATTTTTTATTTTTTGGGTATCATATGCAGTTAAACCAACAAAAATTAATACTCCTAAAATAGAAATAACAAAATACATCATTGATGATTTCATAAATATATTAACCAAAGATGCAATTATTATTCCTATTAATCCCATCATTAAAAAAGATCCTAATTTGGTTAAATCTCTTTTGGTTGTATATCCATAAATACTCATAGCACCAAAAGTTGCAGAAGTTATAAAAAAGACTCTAGCAACGCTTGCTCCTGTATATACTAATAAAATCCATGATAAAGATAATCCCATTAGTCCTGCAAATATCCAAAAAACAGTTTGAGCCTTAGCTGCACTCATATTTTTAATACCAAAACTCATATAAAAAACTATGCCAAGTGGAGCCAACATTACAATCCATTTTAGTCCAGAAAAAAATAAAGCGTTACCAATGCTCGTAAAGCCAGAAATGACTCCACTAGAGTCTGTTACGACAGACATTTTAAATGAGATAAGTGCAATAATTCCTGTCAACAGTACTCCTGTTGCCATATAATTATAAACTTTAAGCATGTAGGCTCTTAAGCCTTCATCCATTACAACTGTTGACTGTTGAGCTTCTTTAACTTTATTTAAGATATTTTCCTTATTAAATTCCATATCAACTATATATAATAGCCTTTTACTATTTATTCAAGATGTCATAAAAAGCTTAAAAAATATTTAATATTCAATGAACTACAAAAAATTAGGAAATACTGATGTTGAAGTGAGTACAATTTGTCTAGGTACAATGACATGGGGTGAACAGAATACTCAAAATGAAGCATTTGAACAAATGGATTTTGCATTAGATCAAGGTGTTAATTTTTGGGATACTGCTGAACTTTATGCTGTGCCTCCAAAAGAGGAAACTTATGGTCATACGGAAAGTATTATAGGCAATTGGTTCAAAAAAACAAAAAATAGAGATAAAATAATTTTAGCTACAAAAGTAGCAGGACCCTCAAGAAACTACCTTAGAAATGGAGAGAATAGTTTTGTTGGAAAAAATTTAGAGAATGCACTTAACGATAGTCTTAAAAGACTTAATACTGATTACATTGATCTTTATCAGTTGCATTGGCCAGAAAGGAATGTAAATAATTTTGGAAGACTTGGCTACGTCCATTATGAAAATAATTGGAATAAATTTGAGGATGTGTTGGAAAATTTAAAAAAGTATGTTGATAGCGGAAAAATAAGATTTATTGGATTATCCAATGAAACACCGTGGGGTGTTATGAATTATATTAAATTATCAAAGGACAAAAACTTACCTAGAATGATGTCAGTTCAGAATCCATATAGTCTTTTAAATAGATCTTATGAGGTTGGTTTAGCAGAAGTTTCTATTAGAGAACAAATTGGATGCCTTTCTTACTCACCACTAGCAAGCGGATTTTTAACAGGAAAATATAGAAATGGTGCTCTACCAAAAGGATCTAGAATGGAAAGAGATTACGATTTTTGGTCAAGATATAGAAAACCTCATGCAAATGAGGCAGTCGAAGAATATTTCAAAATTTCAAAAAAAAATAATTTAAATTTAGCTCAGATGTCAATAAAATTCTGCGAAATACAGCCATTCATGACTAGTGTAATCATAGGTGCTACTACAATGGAGCAGTTGAAAACAGATATAGAAAGTGTAAATGTAAAATTATCTGATGAAATTATTAAAGAAATTAATCAAATACAAAAAATTTATCCAAATCCATGTCCTTAATTAAAAATTTTATATTATTTTTTTTTATTTTAATATTTACAAATCAGGTTGTAGCTGACGAAGTTAAAAAAATTGGTAAATTTAAAGATTGGGAAACAATTGTTATAAATAAAGATAGTGGTAAAATATGTTTTGCACAATCAGAACCTGTTTTACAAGCTCCAAAAAAAAACCAAAGAGATGCTAGATTATTTGTGTCCTTCCGGCCAAGTGAAAAAATTAAGGATGAAATTAGCATTACGGCTGGATATGAATTTAATACAAAAAATTCTATTTCGGCAAAATCAGGAAAAAAAAAATATAAGTTCGATATTTCTCAAGAGGGTTTTGCTTGGATGGCAGATAATAAACAAGAAAAAAAAATGATCAGAACAATGAAAAAAGGTACAAGAATTATGGTTACCGGATATAATCAACAAGGTTCACAAACCATAGATCATTATTCTTTATTGGGATTTACAAAAGCTTATAACGCTGCAAAAAAAAGTTGTGCTTAAAATAATTTTTTAGATGAAAGTGAAAAAGAAAATTGTTCTTGCCTACTCAGGTGGACTAGATACATCAATAATTTTAAAATGGCTCCAAGAAAATTATAATGCAGAAGTAATAGCTTATACCTCTGATATTGGTCAAATAATTAATAAAAAAAAAATAATTAAAAATGCAAAAAAATTGGGTGTTAAAAATATTGTTATAAACAATTTAAAAGATACTTTTGTGAAAAATTATGTTTTTCCTATGATCAGGGGTCATGCTATTTACGAAGGCCATTATTTATTAGGAACATCTATCGCAAGACCTTTGATTGCAAAAGATCAAATTAAAGTTGCTAAAAAATTTAATGCTTATGCTGTTTCCCACGGTGCTACCGGTAAAGGTAATGACCAGGTAAGATTTGAACTTGGTTACCATTATTTTGGTCCAAAAATAAAAGTTATTGCTCCATGGAGAATATGGAAACTTAATTCAAGGTCAGATTTAATTAAATATGCAAAAAAAAATAAAATCCCTATTCCAAAAGATAAGAAAGGTGCTTCACCATTTTCTGTTGATGATAATTTATTTCATACTTCAACTGAAGGAAAGATTTTAGAAAATCCTAAAAATGCTGCTCCAGAATTTATTTTTCAAAGAGTTGATTCTCCTGAAAAAGCACCAAATAAAGCTACATATATTACAATAGATTTTAAAAACAGCGATCCGATATCTATAAATGGAAAAAAATTATCTCCCTCTAAACTTTTAGAAAAATTAAATTTTCTTGCTGGCAAAAATGGAATAGGGAGAGTTGATTTAGTCGAAAATAGATTTATTGGAATTAAATCTAGAGGTGTTTATGAAACACCTGGGGGAACATTATTAATGTTTGCACACAGAGCAATAGAGTCAGTAACACTAGATAAAAAAACTATGCATAAGAAAGAAAAAATTATGCCAAAATATGCTGAACTTATTTACAATGGTTACTGGTATTCTAAAGCAAGATTTAAGCTTCAAAAAATTATAGATCATAAAAAAAATAAAGTTAATGGCTCAATTAAACTTAAATTATATAAGGGAAACATTATTATTTTTTCAAGAAAAACTAAAAGTAGTGCATATTCTTTAAAAAAAGTATCTTTTGAAGAAAACAAAAGTTTTAATAAAATAAATGTCGAAAAATTTATTAATTTTCACAAAAAAAGATTGAAAAATTAGATAGTAATTATTGGTTGTTTTATAAATTTCCTCTTTTGGAATAACATCTTTTTGAACAATATTTTACATTACTCCAATTAAGTTTCCATTTTTTTCGCCAATTGAAACATTTTTTACAGACTATACATATTTTAGAAGGCAAATTTTGTTTTTTCACTTTAACTGGTGCTTATTTTTTAAAAATAAAAAGAAAGCAACTATTTCATAGGAATAATGAAATAGGAAAAATAAAGGCTTAAAGCTGAAAAATTTATATAATATTTTGTACTTGGGTATTTTAGACCATATAACAATGAATGCTTTTGCGCCTCCAATGACTTTCCCATTATCAATTACATGCAATCTTCTTAATAATTCAGCTTTAGTTTTAGATGTTAAAATCATTGCATCTTCATTATTAGTAATATCAATCCAATCTATTAAATTATTAGAATACTTTTTATAGTGATTAATTTCAAATCTACAAATATTACAAGAGTTGTTAAAAAAAACTTTAACTGTCATATGTATTTTTTTTTATAAATCTATCTGCGGCGGAAAAAATTAACTTCCTTCTATCTGTTTTCATTTTATCTAATATTCTTACCATCATTGTTAGTCTTGGATTTTTTAAAAAAAAACTCCTATTTTTATTTATAAATCTCCAATATAATCCGTCCATGGTATTACACCATTCTCCTTTTTTAAAATTCATCATTTTTAAAAAATAGCTAGAACCACAAATGTAAGGCTTTGTTGCAAATATTCCTCCGTCACTAAACAAACCCATCCCATAAACATTTGGAACCATCACCCAATCTGAAGAATCTACAAACATCTCCATAAACCATTTGTAAACATATCTTGGTTTGATTTCACACAAATTCATTACATTAGAAAGAATCATAAGTCTTTCGATGTGGTGAGACCAACCATTGTTTAAAACGTTTTTAATAGCATAATCCAAAGGTGGCAAGCCAGTATTTCCTTCGTACCAAGTTTTTTTCATTTTCCTATTTTGATTAAAAAAATTTTCTTTTTCCATTTTATTGGAATAATTTTGATAAATTCCACGCATGAATTCTCTCCAACCAATTATTTGACGGATATAACCTTCTAAAGAATTTAATCTAATTTTATTTTTTTTGTGAGAATCTAAAACTTTTTGAATAATTAATTCAGGAGTAATTAAACCAATATTAAGGTAGGGACTTAAAGCACTGTGAAATAAAATATTATTTTTTTGATCAACAGCATCCTCATAATCTCCAAATAAATTTAATTTTTCTTTTATAAAAAAATTTAAAATTTTGATTACTTCTTCATATTCTGTAGCAAACCAAAAATTGGTTAAATTACCTGGATGATTTTTAAATATTTCTTCAATAATTATTTTTAATTTTTTTGTATGAATAGTTTGTTTTATTTCTGGATATTTTGGAATTAAAATATTTTTAGGTAATTTATTTCTATTTTCTTGATCAAAGCTCCATTTTGCACCTTCTGGGCTACCATCTTTTTTCATTAAGATATTTAGATTTCTTCTAGTATCTTTATAAAAAGTTGCCATAAAAGGTTTCTTTGATTTGGATAAATATTTTTTAAATTGATCTCTAGAATTTAAGAACATTGGAGATTGAACAATATTTAATTTAATTTTTTCTTCCTTTGAAAAAGAATTCATTTTTTTTTCAAAAAACTTATCTTCTATTTCAAAACAAGATAATTCAGTAATTTTTTTTGATTTAATAATTTTTTTTAATTTATCTAAATAATCCAATTTAAATGACTTATTTTCTATTTTTAGATATTCAATTTTAAATTTATTTTTCTTTAAATTTTCACAATAGGATCTCATTGATGATAGAAATAGCAAAATCTTTTGTTTATGATGCTTTTCAAAAGTGCATAAACCTAAATCTTCCGCCATAAAAAACAGGTGATCATTTTTGTAGCGGCTTAAGTATTTTAGTGGAAATAATTGATTTCCAAGTATAAAAAACAATTTCATTATTAAACTATAACTTAAAAAAAATTTATGTCAGGAAAGTTTTTGATATTTGGTGCCACAGGGTCAATTGGATCAAGTTTAGCTGAACAATTAAAAAATTCAGGTTATGAAAATATTCATCTAATAGCTAGAAATGAAGTCCAAGTAAAAAATATTGCAGAAAATCTTGGATGTTCCTATACCGTAGCAGATGTTTTGGAAAATGGTTTCATAGAAAATGTTAAAAACGATATAGATGATGTTACAGGAATTGCATACTGTGTAGGCTCTATAGATTTAAAACCAATTAGAATGGTTACTGAGGAAGATTTTAATAAATGTATGAAATTAAATCTTTATTCGGCAGTTGAAGTTATAAAAGGCTTTCAAGAAAGCTTGAAAAAGAACAAAGGCTCAGTAGTTTTATTTTCGACTGTTGCTGCTCAAAGAGGATTTACTAATCACTCAATTATTGCATCGACGAAAGCCGCTGTTGAAGGATTAACTGTTTCACTTGCTGCTGAATTTGCTCCAAATATAAGAGTTAACTGTATTGCGCCGAGTTTAACAAATTCAAAAATTGCTCAACCAATGTTAAAAAATACAGCTATAGCTGAAGGAATTGCAAAAGCCCATCCGTTAAAAAGATTAGGCGAAGGAAAAGACTCTGCTTCGTTAGCAAAATTTCTTATAACGAATGATAGTTCTTGGATTACAGGACAAATTATAGCAGTAGACGGTGGAAGATCGAAGCTTTCTTAATTTTGAAATCTCTTAAAACACTCAATTGTATTCTTTAATAAACATGCAATAGTCATTGGACCTACGCCACCTGGAACAGGTGTTAAAGCTTTCGCAACTTTTGATACTTCATCAAAGGCTACATCCCCAACTAATCCCTTGTCAGTTTTATTAATTCCCACATCAATTACTATTGTATCTTTTTTTATCCAATCCCCTTTTATAAGTTCTGGAATTCCCACCGCAGCAACAATAATATCTGCTTGTAAACATTCTGATTTCAAATCGTTTGTTTTTGAATGAGTTATTGTTACAGTACAGTCTTCTTGAAGAAGAAGTTGTGCCATTGCCTTTCCATTTAAATTAGATCTTCCTACCATTACTGCTTTTTTTCCTCTAAGGTTAGATTCTATTTTTTTTATTAATAAATAACATCCAAGAGGTGTACAAGGAATTGATCCTTGATAACCTGAAGACAAATTTCCAACGTTCATCGGATGAAGTCCATCTACATCTTTTCTTGGTGAAATCTTCTCAATAACCTTTTGTTTGTTGATATGCTTAGGTAGTGGCAGTTGAACTAAAATACCTGATACATTTATATCTTTATTTAATTCCTCAATTTTTTCTAAAACAGTTTTTTCTTCTACTGTATCAGGATATTTTATTACTTCAGATTTTAAACCTACTTCATTAGCAGATTTTTCTTTATTACGCACATAAATTTGACTTGGTGTCATATCGCCAATCAAAATTACTGTAAGTCCAGGAACTTTATTATATTTTTTTTTTAAATCAGATACTTCTAATTTTAATTCTTCTCTTAATTCTTTTGCTGCTTTTTTTCCGTCTATTAAAATCATGAATTAATTAAATATAATTGGTGCTATGTAAAGCTTCATACACATTTCTATAAACCAAATCAACAAAAGTAAAATTACTGGCGAAATATCAAGCGATCCAAGATTAGGTAAAAAACGTCTTATTTTATTTAAAAATGGTTCGGTTAAACGATAAGTTAGTTCAAGAATAGAGTAAACAAATCTATTAGATGTATTTAAAACATTAAATGCAACTAACCAACTAATAATTACATTTGCAATGACAAT
>MDTA01091637.1_pt1 | contig 13681 bp, 15 predicted proteins | sample 811151 | NCBI WGS metagenome assembly MDTA01 (sample SAMN05326648, study PRJNA326480) | marine metagenome | isolation source: seawater | place: Indian Ocean: South | collected 2010 | reverse complement strand
GCCCATAAACCTCTTAAGTTTTCGATCTATCAATTGGTCTAAATCTAACTCAATGCTTCCCGCGATATGACTCTTCAGCCCCATCTCTCTATAGTTGTCTTGAAATTTTATGCCCGACCGGGACTCCCTTAAAGAATCTAGAGTTTCCTTCAAATTATTGCCAAGGGGCGACACTATCCCCATCCCTGTAATGACAGCTCGTCTCATAAGATCACCCAAAACCCTCTAGATTTGTAAAAAGTCCCACTTTAACTTCCTCGGCAGTGTAGATCTGTTTTTGATCGACCATGACCTCACAGTCAGCGACACCCAAAACAGTTTTTCCTTCGCGGACTCTTTTGAGCTCGATCAAATAACTGATTAATTTGGACTCAGGAAGCACCTGACCGCGAAAATTTACCCTTCCGCACCCTAGCGCCCTGCCCTTTCCCCAATTTCCTTTCCAGGCAAGAAAAAAACCAACCAACTGCCAAAGCGCATCCAAACCCAAACAGCCGGGCATTACAGGGTCTCCAATAAAGTGACAATCAAAAAACCACAGATCTCCTGTAATATCCATCTCAGCCCGAATCTCCCCCTTGCCGAAACGTCCTCCTGATTCGCTTATCTTGGTTATTCGATCTACCATTAGCATCTTATCTACCGGCAACTGTGCCCTTCCCGGACCAAAAAGGCTACCTTCCCCACACCTGATGAGGTCTTCTTTAGAAAAACTATTTCTGTGGAGTAAGGATTCATCTTTTTTCTGCAACGCTGAGGGTTCTGGAACTTTCATAGGGGTATCTACATCAATTTCATATTTCCGGCCAACTTCAGACAAAATTATATCATCCGCTAGTTAAAAGGCTATGGTTTGATAAACTATAGATCTTTAAGCAGGATAATCGTTGATTTATATCCATTATGTGATAAGCGAGCAGAAATGATAAAAATCCACAAATACGCAGTTGTAGAGAAAGGTGCAGAACTAGGAGAAGACTCTGAAATCGGGCCCTTTTGTACAGTTGCTGCCCATACACAAATCGGAGCTAACACCAAACTTCGTTCTCATGTAGTAGTGGAACCTTATACGACTATCGGAACGAACTGCGAAATCTTTCCATATGTTACGTTAGGAATGCAATCCCAAGATCTGAAATACGTCAGCGGCTCTATCACATACACTCATATCGGGAACAGAAACATAATCCGAGAATTTGTGAGCGTTCATAGCGGGACGGAACCCGAATCTTTTACTAAAATTGGTGACGACTGCGCACTCTTAGCTCAATCGCACGTGGCACATAATTGTTTTGTTGGGAATAACGTAGTCATGAGCCATGGTGCGACTCTAGGCGGGCATGTAATTATTGGAGACCATGTGAATATCGGAGGGCTGTCGGCCATTCATCAATTCTGTCATGTGGGAGAAGCCGCTATGATTGCCGGAATGGCTCGGACAATACAAGATGTTCTTCCGTTTACCATCGCAGAGGGATCGCCGGCGCATATGAGAGTAATTAACAAAGTTGGGATGGAACGAGCCGGATACAGTGTCTCTGAGATCTCAGAGGTAAGGAAGGCTTTCCGTGCTCTATTTATGAGAGAAATGAGACTTGAAGACGCGGTTAATCATGTGGAGAAATCATTTCCAAACTCTAAAAACATTAAACTTATGATTGATGCTGTACGTGCTTCTCAACGAGGACTAGCTAGACCTGAATCGGCAACTTATGAGATTAACGTAGCTGATGATTGAGGGCGAGTCGTGAGCGATCCAATTAAAGCAGTGCTTTGGGACTTTGGCGGAGTAATTACAAGCAGCCCGTTCGAGGCATTTAATAAATTTGAGGTAGAAAAAAAGATACCGGTCGATTTCATTCGCCAGATAAACGCAGAAAATCACGAGACTAATGCCTGGGCAAAATTGGAGAGTAGCGAAATTAATCTTAATGAATTCGATAGGCTATTTAGGCTGGAGTCCTCAGCCAAGGGACATGAAATATCTGGGAAAGAGGTCATAAATCTTTTGTCGGGAGAAATCAGGCCCGAGATGGTATCCGTGCTTAAAAAACTTAAAGAAAACTTCATAGTTGGCTGCATAACTAATAACGTCAACGCTGGCCAGGGCCCGGGAATGGCTCGTTCAAAGAGAAAGCATGATGCTATCGAAGAAGTGATGTCAAATTTTGAGTTTATAATTGAATCAAGCAAAGTTGGCGTTAGGAAACCAGACCCCAAAATCTACAAACTAGCCTGCCAACTAGCCAGCGTATCGCCCACCGAATGCTTATATCTCGATGACCTGGGTATAAACCTAAAGCCGGCAAAAGCAATGGGAATGAGAACCATCAAGGTATTATCTCCGGACCAAGCGATAGTTGAACTTGAGCGGAATCTTGGAATAACTTTGGCATGAATGTCCTGCTTGCAGGTGGGGCAGGTTTCATAGGATCGCACACAGCCGCAGAGTTACTTTTGGCCGGGCACGGCGTCTTTGTAATAGACAATTTTAGCAATAGCTACAGGTCTGGCTTGGATGGTCCCGAAAAACTTTCCAAAAAACAAATAGTTTTTCACGAAGCCGATCTGAGAGATTACCAATCAGTCTTCAGATTCACCAGAGATAAGCGAATTGATGCAATTATCCATCTAGCGGGATATAAGTCAGTTGAGGAATCGATCTCGGATCCTGTTACTTATTTTGACAATAACCTTATTCCAACTATCAACCTATGCCAATTAGTTGAAGAGCTTCAAGTAAAAAGATTTTTGTTCAGCTCCTCTGCGACAGTTTACGGAAACCCCTTACAAATGCCTATCGATGAGAGTTTTTCGACAGCTAGCCCTCTCAGCCCCTACGCAGAGAGTAAAGTTTTTAATGAAATGATCCTCAAATCTCTGCAAACCTCGCGCAAGAATATGACCGTTGTTTCGCTGAGATATTTCAATCCAGCCGGAGCCCATCCCAGCGGGCTGATTGGAGAGACTTCTCGCCGCGCGGCATCTAACCTCATTCCAACTTTATCGAAGATCGCTGCGGGAGACCAATCCGAATTAGTTATATATGGGGATAATTACGATACTCCAGATGGTACTTGTATCAGAGACTTTGTCCATGTAGTAGATCTTGCAAAAGCTCATGTGGCCGCTTTGGAAAAAATCCCGTCTCTCAGCGGATGGCGAGCATTTAATATTGGTACCGGAAAGGGACACTCTGTTAAGGAGGTGCTCCGAACCTATGAGCAAGTTGTTGGTCGTGCTCTTCCGTATCGAATCGCTTCGAAAAGATCAGGCGACGCAGAGCGTCTTTTCACAAACCCCAGGCTAGCTCAGAGAGAGCTTGCATGGAAGGCATCCAAAACACTCCGCCAAATCTGCGCGGACGCGTGGGCTTGGGAATCCAAAAGAATCGATTAGATTCCTGTTAGAGGCTGTTAAAACTGACGCCCTCCGAGAAATTTGCTCCAAAGATATTTGGTACAACGCCAAATGCCTGACGATATGATTCTTTAAGTTGGCACTGCCAATCGTAAACCGAATTTTTCTCGCAGAGGGCAACGGCGCATCCTCCGAAACCGGCCCCCGTCATGCGGGCTCCCAAAACCCCTCTTTGAGACCGAGCTAGAGTTACAATCGTGTCGAGTTCTGGGCAGGATACCTCGTAGTCATCTTTCAAAGATGCGTGGCTCTGGTTCATGAGAGAGCCCAAAGCTTTCCAATCTCCTATCTTGATGGCCTTTGCTGCTCTGTTAACCCGCTCGCACTCGCTAAGCACATGCCTAAGCCGCGCTCTCAATTCAGATCGGAGGTTTTCAGGAACGCAATCCAATCCGGCGATCAGATTTACGTCGTCTAAGCCTATCGTCTCGGCAACTTCCAGCATCTCTTCGTACCTAGTGTTGTAACTCGAAGAACGCAACTTCCTTGGAGCTAGCGTGTCCAAAATAACTAACTGGCAGTTGGATTTATCCAAGGAAACGCTGGAAAAAGAAAGGTCTTTTGCCTTGATATTCAAACCACCTCCAACGGTTATACTGAGTTGATCCATAATGCCGCACTTCACTCCAACATAATCTCTCTCGGCTTGCCAGCTTCTCTCTACTAGTTCTAGCGAGCCCAGTTGAGGACAAAGAGTCTTGGCGAGCCCAACACAAAACGAAGCTGAGCTCGCTAAACCTGCAGAAGCTGCAGATTGACGAACATATAATTGTCCACCTCTCACTTTGCTATCACTGCTGACAGCAAGCAAAACGCCGTATACGTAGTCCCTCCAGTCGTTGGTCTTAAGCCTTGTTTTTTCTGGTGTTAAGGCAAAAGAATGTCGTTCCTTAAAACGCTCTGTATAGACTTCTAGAGCACCGGAATCATTCGGGTTGAACCAAAATTCAGTTCCGTTTGACGTAGCAAATGGCATACACTCGCCACCACAATAATCCGTATGATCGCCTATTAAGTTAACCCTCGAGGGAGAAAAAATTCGATACTTCGGACTGCTCCCAAATTCGTTTCGAAAATTGCTCTGAGTCAATAAGTTACCTCGAAAATCTCGCTCGCCTTCCGACCATTCTCCCTCTCTCCAGTAAATAGGATTTTCCTGGGGCCAGAAAAAGTCACCGACTCAAGCCCGTACATTTGAGGCAAGGGAATTTTTTTTGGAACACCGGCAAAGACTTTCGTCCAGTTTTCACCAACTTGTTTCTCAAACATATAGAGTTCTTTGTAAGTCAAAATAACTGCGTTACCGAGACTCAAATCCATTCCAGTTGGCACGGAAGAATAAATCCCAAAATGACCCCGGCGGTCAAGATCAAGCGTCGTAGGAGCTGGGATATTCTCAATTGCTCCTATGGACTGCAGTGTTTGATGTCCCTGGTATTCCAGCGACAGCCGAAAAAGCTCAGGAGGAATACGCTTCTTGCTAACCAAATAAACGGCTTTCCCCGCATCATCCACTGCAACGCTTTCAATATCTCTGTGGCCATTATGAAAAGAGAATGTAAGTCTTTTGAACACTTTCAGCTTTTGACCAGCGGTTTCTATCGACGGTTCCTTTAAAATCAGCAGCGATTGCACTTTCCTCCAATTCAAATTGTCTCCTGTATCCGCTATAAGTAAAAAGGGCTCTCCCATTGAACTGAATGCAGACAAATCTTCAAAATCATGTCTTGAACCATAGTCAATATCCCAAGTTCCCAGGTGCTTTCCTTCCCTGCTTAACCCAAAAAGCTGTGGAGGGTTGCCACTATCGTTGATTGCAAAAAAAATTGAGCTGCTTCGCCTTGACTGCGCAAGACCGCTAGCCTCTTTGAGCGATTCATTCTCGATACTTCCACGCCAAATAACCTGGCTAGGAAGAACGGGGTTTTTTATCCCGCCACGAGGCTTCATAACAACCAAATCACTTTTGGTCAAAGTGAGAATTGCTGTCTTAAGTCCATTAACGATATCCAAGTTTGACTTGGAACCGATACCCAAGATAAGCCCCAAAATCAACAGAATAAGCAGACTCAAATATTTCATTTTCGCTTAGCTGCTGAAGAGACAAAAAACATCTATCCACCGGAAATTTTGTGAATGAAATGGATCTCGCTTCCCTCTGAAAAGGTCTCGAGATATGGGGTATGAATAATCTCCCCATCAATCGCTACAGCCATGTCTGTCAAGACCTTTTTATCGAGAGCAGAAAACTCTGAGATTAGTTCATCCATAAGTTCTCTGAATCGCAATGATCTCGCAACGAAATTTTTTTGGCCGGTCAACTCTTCAAGCCGGCCGGAAAACACCACCAAAGCCAACTCAGCTATCCATAATCAGACTCAGAATGCGTGGAGGCGAGCAAGGGAGCTCCTCTACTTTTTTTCCGATGGCCTGGCCAACGGCCCAACCCACTGCACCAAGAGGAGGAATTATTCCAGACTCGCCCACGCCCCTGACACCGTATGGGTGAGCTTTGTTAGGAACTTCAATAACGATTGTCTCGATCATAGGTAGATCCGACGCCAAAGGAATCCGATAGTCTAAAAAACCAGGGTTTTCCATCACCCCTTCCGAGTTAAAAACATACTCCTCGTTCAAAGCCCACCCAATCCCTTGAACGGCACCGCCTTGAAGTTGGCCTTCAACGTAGCTTGGGTGAATTGCTTTACCAGCATCCTGTATCGCGGTGTATTTCCTAATGTCTACTTTACCCGTTTCTTTATCAACCTCGGCATCGCAGATATGAACGGCAAAGCTGGGCCCTGCCCCCTTGGCATTGATGTTGGCGGATGCGGATATTTGACCTCCGGTTTTTTCAGCGATCTCACAAACTTCAGCTAGCGACATCCTGCCTTCGCCAGACATATTTGTGGCAATTCCATCACTGTAATCAACCTGTTCTGCCGTGACGTTCCATATAGCGGCTGCTCTTTCTTTTACCTGGTTGACTATGCTTTCCGCAGCTTCTATTACCGCCATACCGGTAGCAAACGTGGTTCGGCTCCCTCCGGTTGTCATACTATATGGCAGACTGTCAGTATTGGCGACTATGGGTTTAAGCAGGGATGGAGAAATCTGCAGCACCTCAGCTGCCATCATCTGCATCGAGGCTCTCGAACCACCAATATCTGGTGAGCCTTCGAGTATAGTCCCAGTGCCATCAGTATTTAGGTTCAGAGAAACGCTGGATTGACCCCCTACGTTGAACCAAAAACCTGCCGCAAGCCCACGTCCCAGTCCCTGTTTGAGAGCAGACTTGTAATGTTCAGACTCTTTTGCCGCCTCCAGACATTCAATTAGACCGACACGCGGCATCTTGGGCCCATATATGGTCTGAGTTCCCTCCTTAGCAGCATTCTTGAGCCTTATCTCAATCGGGTCAATACCTAGCTTCTCTGCAATCTCATTCACCACCATCTCCGCCGCAAACTCGGCCTGAGGCGCCCCAGGCGCTCGATAGGCGGCGACTTTAGATTTGTTCAAAACTACATCAAACCCTTCGACCTTGACGTTTGCGCAATCATAGGGAGTGAACATAGTCATAAGCCCGGGCATCATCGGGGAACCTTTAAAAGCGCCTGCCTCATAAGCGATCCAACCCTCCATGGCTGTAATCGTTCCATCTTTTTTTGCACCGACCTTGGCTCTCAAAGATGTCGCTGAGGTAGGACCGGTCGCTATAAAAACTTCCGACCTGTCCATGACCATTTTTACGGGGCGACCACTTTTTTTTGAAAGCGCTAAAGCAACCGGTTCTTGATACACAACTGTTTTACCTCCAAAGCCACCGCCTATTTCGCTGGCAATTACATTCAGATCGCTGAGCTTTATTCCTAAAAGCTTGGAGGTGCTAGTTCTCACGTCGTAATGACCTTGTGTGCAGCACCAAATCATCGACTGACCGCTTTCGTCATATTTTGCGGTACACGCATGCGGTTCGATGTAGCCCTGATGCGCCGTTGGTGTTTTAAATTCTCGCTCTACTATTATATCCGCCTCTAGAAACCCTTGTTCAATATCTCCCATTTTCATCTCGGCTCGAGCGGCGATGTTAGAAGGCTTATCAGGGACACTCTCATATCCTGAAGTAAACATATCCTCATGCAGGATCGGAGCTTCCGGATCCATTGCCTCGGAAAGATTCAAAACAGGCGTCAAAACCTCATATTTAACAGAAATCAAACTAAGCGCTTCTTTTGCAGCTTTCTCACTTCTCGCAGCAACTGCCGCGATGGCATGACCGTGATAAAGAGCTTTCTTATCTGCTAAACAATTTCTTGCCATGTCAAGGATGTCAGCAGCACCCTCTCCGGCGACCACGGATTCATTTTTAACTCGCGGGAAGTCATCGAAGGTTACAACAGCCATTACGTCTGGGTGGTCTTCGGCATCAGAAACATCAACAGACAAAATCTTCGCATGAGCGTGCGGACTTCTGAGGGTTTTCCCCCAAAGCATTCCAGGAAGAGCAAGATCCGCACCATAGGAGGCGCGACCAGTTACTTTGTCAAACCCATCTGGTCGAATGGTTCTCTGACCGACATATTTAAAATTCTCTGCTTCGCTCATATGGCTCGCTCCTCTTTCATCGTTTGCGCAGCGTCAAGCACTGCTCTTATAATCTTGTCATAACCAGTACAGCGGCAAAGATTTCCAGCCAAATAATATCTAGCCTCCTCCTCTGTCGGATCTGGGTTTTCCTCCAGCAAAGCCTTTACACTGACAATTAAACCAGGGGTGCAAATACCGCATTGAAGCGCCGCGTGCTCAAGAAATTTCTCTTGTATAATATGAAGGCTATCGTTATTTCCTATTCCCTCCACCGTTTGAACCTCAGCACCATCAGCCTCGACGCCAAGAACCAGACACGCACATACCAATCTGCCATTCAACATTACAGAGCACGCGCCGCAGTCACCGGATCCACAACCTTCTTTTGTCCCAGTTAACTGTAGTTCATCTCTTAAAACAGTTAATAGAGTCTCTCCGGGCTCGCATAGGAACTCATAAGGGTCTCCGTTCACATTAGTCGTAACATGAGCCTTACTCATACCTTTTCTCCTAGTATTCGTTGCTTGGCCATCGTAGCTGCCCGTTTTACGAGCACCCCCACAACGTGCCGCCTGTAATCCGCAGTGCCCCTACGATCAGTTATCGGACTGGAACAGTCGCTCGCCGCTCGCGCTGCATTCTCAAGGGCGAGTTCATCTAATTGTGTTCCGATCAAACACTCCGCGGCAGATTCAACCAAAAGTGCTGTTGGAGCAACCGCGCCTATTGCCACTCTAGCCGAAACACAAACGTCTTGATCATCAAGAACAAGACTTACAGCAGCGCCAGCGACCGCAATATCCATCTCCGTTCGGGGAATAAAACGCAAATAAGAGTCACTGGCTTTTTCTGGAGGCATCGGGACCTTTATTAGGCTTAATAATTCGCCACTTTTAAGGCAATTAGTCCCCACGCCGGTTACAAAATCTTCAACGGCGACATTTCTCTCGCTCTCTGGACCTGAAACAACACAGACTGCTCTATTAGCTATCAAGGCAGGAATTGTATCGGCTGCTGGAGAAGCATTGCAGAGGTTCCCCCCGATACTGGCCCTTCCTTGAACTTGGGTGGATCCTATAAGGTAAGCGGCTTCGACCAAACCGGGGAAGATCCGCTTAATGTCTTCACGCGCCGTAAGCTCAGCACAACACATAGATGGTCCCAATTCTAACCCCTCTTTTGAAAGCTTTGCCTCCAACATGCCGTCTATTTTTTTTATATCCACTAACAGACGGGATTGATCCTCCGAAGAGTTTGTTTGGATTATAAGATCTGTACCACCAGCTAATACCCACGCAGGGATTTCTGCTTCTCTCAGCAACCTGACAGCTTCGCCGATCGAGTCAGGTGCCTTATAAACTACTGATACCATTTTCCCTCCTTTTCGCCCGTTCAAGGTCTCTCAATTTTAAGTGACCCATCAAGCTAATATATATACCACGCAACGGTAGCTCGGCCAAGAAGAGCCTTTGCTCGTTAACCTTGTGGTTGACATTGGGGGCCTCAAAAGGGGATCTATAGATTGGAGATATACTCACATATTCGCTCGGTCAATTTAGACTGATTTATGTTAGAGAACCCACGAGACATGGAGATGCCCTCATTTACATAGTCAATAATGTTGGAAAGTTCATCAAAATTTGCAGCCGACGACAGCAACTCGCTCGCTTTCAAGATTGATGGGCACTTAATTTTGTCAAGGCCGACTTTCTGGATGACCATCGCGTCGAAAGCGACACAGTAAAAAATCTCTAGACTCTTTAACTTGCTCAGCCGATCAATTTCCCCAGCACCAAAGAAGGGAGAAACGGAACCGTTAATGATTGAACAGATTAAGTCTTTTATTCGTTCAGATTCTGGTCCTAAATTCTCTGGAACTCTGCCGCCTGTTTGAAAAAAAGCGGGACTGTCCGTTTGCATTGGGTTAATCAAGTCCCGTAGCTTTCTCGTTTTAGAATCTTGAAAGTCCGGAGTGCTACCAAATGGCAATTTAAGTTTATAGGTCTGACAACGACTCCTGACCGTTGACAAAAGAGATTGGGGTCGATTGGATATCAAACAAAAAAAAGTCCTCTCGGGTGGCTCCTCAAGCACTTTAAGCAAACCGTTTTGAGCCTGGACGTTCAGATGGTCTGCAGACGGAATTAGACAGAGTTTTATGCCACCCAAAACCGAACTCTTAGTCGCCCAATCGATAATCTCACGGACCTTCTCTACTTTGATCTGCTTGTCATCCCCACGGTCAAGAATCTTTAAGTCTGGATGGTTGCTCGCCAGCCTAAGCTTGCAGCTTTTACAATTTTGACAAGGTTTAGAGGGAGACGAGCACAAAAGGAGACCAGTAATAGCGTCACCAAGGGCAAAATCTGAGCGCTCAAACTCTCCGGTTATTAAGAACGCATGAGGCAGTTTATTAGCCTCGACCGTTCTTGAAAAATTAACCCAGCTATCAGCATTATGTTCTCGGGCCTTGGAGCTCAAAAAAACCTCGATTTGATCAGCGCTACGATTCTTCTGTGAGTGGATTCAACGGACGAGGACGCGTCAAAGACAGAATATCTTTGATCATTTTTTGCCAGATGCAAAAAAGCATCTCTGACTGGCTCAAAAAATTTACTGTCTTCCTTTTCGAAGCGGTCGCCCTCTGAATTTTTTGTCGCTCTACTCAAACCGTCTTTCCACTCTAAGTCGAGCAAAACCGTAAGATCTGGAACGAAGCTTTCGAAGAGAAGCTCCATCAGTTTCCGAACATGCATAACGCCGAGACCCCTTCCCGCGCCTTGATAGGCAATACTGGAGTCGTTAAACCGGTCACACAAGACCCATTTTCCACTCTCCAGAGCCGGTTTTATCTTCTCCTGAATATGCTGAGCCCTCGCCGCCGCCATTAAGAGCAGTTCAGCCATGGGAACGATGTCTTTTTGCCGGTCATCCAACAGAACACCTCTCAACAACTCACCAAGGGCGGTTCCACCGGGCTCTCTTGTTAGAACCACCCGATAACCCAAGCTCTTTAAATATTGTGCCAAGAGGTATATCTGAGTGGATTTACCAGCACCTTCAACCCCTTCAAATGTGAGAAATTTTCCTGAAAGCATGTCACTGAGTCCGTCCGCTATTGCCAAGTTGGTAGCGCTTGACCGCGGCTAGATGTTCTCTGTAAGTTTTCGAAAAATAGCTTCTGCCATTGCCCATTGCTACGAAGTAGTAATACGGAGATTTCACCTCCGAAAGCACCACGTTTATGGACTCGCGCCCCGGCGAGGCAATAGGTGTTGGAGGCAGGCCAAACCGCGTATAGGTATTGAAGGGGTTGTCACTCCTTAAATGGCGCTTTTTTAGATCGCCATCAAAGGAATCCCCCAAACCGTATATAACTGTGGGGTCACTTTCTAATCTCATTTTATCTCTAAGACGATTTAAAAAGACTGAACCGATTTTAGCTCTATCGGGGCCATAACCGGTTTCTTTTTCAACCAATGAAGCAAGAATGATTGCATCATAAGGCGAATTCAGTGTCTTTTCGTCACTCCTCTTCGACCATTCTAAAGCGATAATCTCTTTCATTTTTTTATGCGCATTTTCAAGCAAATCTAGATCACTCGTTTCAAAGTTATAGTAGTAGGTGTCCGGAAAGAACCATCCTTCAACGTCACCTTTTATCCCAATTATCTCTGCGATCTCAAGGTTGCTCATACCGATGATATTCTGCTTTAAGTGAGGCAAGCCCATCAATTTCTCGCGCCATTGCTTGAAAGTCCAGCCCTCAGGAAAGGTCGCCTTATAATTAACAACCGCTCCAGCTCTTAGTAATTTTACAATTTCTCGAATAGTCATTCCCTCGGCCAAATCATACTTGCCAGCCTTAATCGGACCTTGACCCTCTGTAAATTTTGAGTACAGACGCAGAGACGGTCTATTAATTTCGATAAGGCCGTTGGCCTCGATTTTCTCGAACAGCTTTAGTATGGTCGAACCTCTTGGAACCTCCAACAACATCGCTTTATTCAAACGAGAGTCTAGTTCCGAGAAAATGAATGCAAAGCCGACTAGAATAATTAAGAAGAGAAATAATGGGACACTTAAAAAAAATACCTTCTTCTTTGCGATATATTCTTTAATACGACTAAGCAATTTTCTTCAAAACCAAAGCGCCATTTGTACCGCCAAATCCAAAAGAATTGCTCATCGCAACATCAATCAGCGTTTCTCTCGCTTTTCCGGCCACATAATCTAGATCACATCCATCACTAGGATTCTCTAGGTTAATGGTGGGGGGTGCAACTTGATCTTGAATCGCGCAGACAGTCACAATGGCTTCTATCGCGCCGGCCGCGCCCAGGGCATGACCGTGCATTGACTTGGTAGAACTTACAAGAAGCTCGCTTGCATGTGAGCCGAAGGTGCTTTTTATCGCGACCGTTTCTGCAAGATCTCCAAGAGCGGTAGAGGTACCGTGCGCATTTATGTAATGAACCGCATCAGAATTAGTTTTAGCATCATTCAATGCATTTCTCATTGCGTCTGCCGCGCCCGAGCCATCATGGGAAGGAGAAGTCATGTGATCAGCATCCGCACTCATCCCAAATCCAATCAGCTCACAATAGATTTTTGCGCCTCTTTTCTTTGCGTGTTCGTACTCCTCGAGGACAATAGCTCCCGCTCCGTCGCTGAGGACAAAGCCATCTCGATCTCGATCCCAAGGCCTGCTGGCTCCTATTGGGTCTTCGTTTCTCAGTGAAAGTGCTCTCATTGCGGCGAAACCTGCCATAGTTGTAGGGCACGTCGCCTTTTCGGCTCCTCCAGCTACCATAACATCTGCATCTCCATGCTTGATGATCCTCGCAGAAAGCCCAATGTTATGAAGTCCCGTAGTGCATGCAGTCGATGTTGCTAAGTTAGGCCCTTGAAACCCGTACTTTATTGATAGGTGCCCAGAGACCATATTAATAATGCTAGAGGGCACGAAAAAGGGAGATGCCTTTTTTGGCCCTCTGTTGATGACTATGTCGTGACAGGTCTCTATGGTGTTTATGCCGCCAATCCCAGACCCAATAGAGACCCCAACTCTTTTTAGATCAATGGGTGTTAAATCGATCTCGGAATCGGTTACCGCTTGAGTTCCAGCTATTAAACCCAGCCGAATGAAATCATCCATCCTTTTCGATTCCTTGGCAGAGATGTAACTCGATATGTCGAATTCCGGGATCTGGCCTCCGATTTTTACGCTGTGCTCGGCTACGTCGAAGCTCGTGATTCTAGAAATTCCGCTTTTTCCTTCCAACATCGCGTCCCAAGATGTCTTCACATCAGCGCCTAACGGGCTAACCATGCCAATACCAGTGATTACAATCCTTCTGCCCGACAATGTATTTCCCCAGTCAAAAATAATTTAAAGGAGATGATTAAAAAGCAAACCAAATGGAAGTGAACAGATTCTAGTTGGGACTCTCTTAAGTATTAGCTTCGATGTAGTCGATTGCTTCTTTAACGGTGGTGATTTTCTCTGCTTCTTCATCAGGTATTTCAGTCTCAAACTCTTCTTCCAGAGCCATAACCAATTCAACTGTATCGAGAGAATCTGCTCCAAGATCCTCAACAAAAGAAGCTTCAGGGGTAACTTCCTCTTCTTTGACCCCGAGTTGCTCACATACTAATTTTGTAACTCGTT
>MDTA01185864.1_pt1 | contig 13682 bp, 19 predicted proteins | sample 811151 | NCBI WGS metagenome assembly MDTA01 (sample SAMN05326648, study PRJNA326480) | marine metagenome | isolation source: seawater | place: Indian Ocean: South | collected 2010 | reverse complement strand
CTCAGTGAAGCCAATCTCAGAGGAGCTAATTTTACAGGAGCTGACTTAGAGGGGGCTAATCTCAGAGGAGCTGACCTCAGAGGGGCTAACTTAGAAGGCGTTAATCTCAGAGTATCAGACCTCAGAGGAGCTAACTTAGAGGGAGTTGATCTTGAGGGAACTGACCTTGAGGGGGCTGACTTATCTCAAGCTACTTTTAACAAGCGAACAAGACTTCCTTTTTACCTTCAAGAAGCATTAACTAGAGGAATGATACTCAGATAGCAAAAAAGAGCAATCTCCCATAGCCATGCGAGTTGTAATCGCACAAATTATTAATACTCAATCAAGGTATTATTCGCTATAGAAGATACGCTCTTTTTTTTTACACTCTTAAAGAGTGGCTTGCCTCGGCATATATAATATACGAGGTGTTATCGCTCTTGAGCTACAAACATCAGGAGCTACAATATAGAACTTAATCATATTGGTGCGTCTAAGCTCTCACGATCTCAGTAGCAAGTCAACGGCTTTTTAATATTTTTCGTACCAACGCTCTTTTTTATAGTCAGGGTTGTCTATAGGTACAGGTAGAAGTAGACCTAAGACGGAAATAAGAAGTAAAAACAAAATCTCCATAACACTCTCCTTTGTAAGACGTTTATATAACCGAAGCTATAAAGGAGGCATGAAACATGGCAGTTTTGTTCAAACGAAATCAGATTCTAGGGCGTGGTGATCTTGATATATTTCTGACTAACTCAAACGGAAATGTAGCAGACGCAGCAACCATAACCTATGCGCTTTATTATGTAGATCCTACCCCACCTGAGACAGAAGTCTTAATAGGCGACCCTGCAAGAATACCTGAAAATCCCTCTGTTGGTGAATACTATGCGAGTGTTCGTATTCCTCCTACAGCAAGCTATGGTACTTACAGGATTAGATGGACTCTTAGAGAACTCGTAAACTCTCCACAGCAAACAGTGGTTCAAGAGTTTGAAATCGTGTCGAATGACATTCAGTTTGCTACGTCTCTTCAACCTGCTGAGCGAGAAATGGTAGATAAGCTACGTTTACTTTTAAGAGATCAAAACCCTGACAAGTATTACAAGTTCAGACCTCCTGAGAATGAGGCTAACATTAATGCTTACAACCGAGTTTTTGGTCAAGTTTGGGAAGACGCTGAGTATTTAGAATACTTGGAGAGAGCGTTAGATTGGTGGAATATGCAACCTCCCGAAACGGAGTCTTTAAGAACTCTTAGTCAGCTTGTAAACCAAAAGCCTGCGTGGAGAACACCGATTTTACAGGGTGCTATTCAGTTTGCGGCTATGGCATTACAGGCGAATTGGATTGTTGATGAGTTTGACTATTCCATCGGTGGCATTTCTTTGTCGGTTGATAAGTCTTCTAAGTATGAGGGCTTGAAGTCTTCAGCAGAACAGATGTGGTCTATGTCTGTAGAAGCAAAGGCTCGTACTACAAAATTTGTTAAAGGTTTATCTCAACCTAAGTACGGAATTGGTATTCGTTCTGCCTTTGGACCGCACGTTGGTCGTGGCGTACTTTCACCAAGAAACTTTATGTAGAAATAGGATAACCGAACCATGTCAAATTACAAAGTAGCGATTAACAGATCAGTGGGTGATAAAAGTTTTTTTAGGCTTTACTTTATTAAACCTGCACAATTTAAGGATCTTCTTATAGATCGAGATCGCATTAACACGATGTTTCTACAGTTTAAAAGAGCTTTGGCGACAATGGATAGAAAGTCGGGTGATTACGAGCTGAGAGACTTGGAAGAAATGAGAAGTCTCGCTATCGAATACGATGCTGATTTTCTTATTTTACTTTCTCCCTACAAAAAGGACTTAGGGGGTAGAGAGCTTCTTTACTGTGAAGACTTGAGAGGTGAAAGCTCGTTATCTCAAAGCTCTGAAATGGTAAAAGTTGGTATCTTAAAAGAGACAGGAAGAGGGTCTTATGGTTATGTTTCCCCGTATGTTCAAAAGCACCCTCTGGCATCTCTTTTCTCTACAAGATTTTATAGGAACATTTCTAGCTCTGAAGGAAGTGGTTATGAGTCCCTTAAGAGTTATGTAGATCAGTTCAAAAGATCAGGTCGCTTCTACACAGGTATTTTAGATGATCAACCGACTTTTGATTACCTCTATGTTGCAAACAAGAATGGCACTGCTTTGCTCATTGATAGAGATGGAAATGAGACTCCTATTTCGGGCAGAACAGGTTCTAGTTCTTATCTTGATGAAGACATGAGTCAATTTGCCTTTATTCCTCCGTACTTAGTTAATCGTGAGATAAAGGCATATCTAAGAATGCATTATCCTGACAGCTATATTATAGCTCAGCTTGTAAGAGATTTTAAGGTAAGCGAGCGCAGGGCTACTCGTATGCTTAAAGAGTATAGAGAGAAATAACTTTTTCTTAGTTTTTTTATAATTCGTATTTAGCTGAGAAGGAGAGGATTCCTATGCCACCTAATACACCCCCGTCGATAGAAACCGAGAAAATCCTTGATTGGGTTTTTAAAGTTACCACAGCCTTGATAATTCCAACGCTTGTTTGGTCTTTCAAAATGTCTAACCAAATCACAAAGCTACAGAGTGATTTGGATAGCATGACGACTGTTTCTCAGATTGAAAGAAAGCACCTCACAGAAAGGCTCTCTCAGCAGGGTCTTTTGATCTCTAAGTTAGTGGATATGAAGTCAGAAGTTGCTACTCAAAAGACTAAGATTGAGGGTATTGACAAAGAGCTAGAAAATGTCTCGAAATCTCTCGAAAAAATCAACGACCTCCTTATTCGATACATAGGAAGAAGCCAATGAAGTCTGCGTCTATCTACCTCTTAATTGTCCTTTTAAGCTTGGGGGTTATTTCTTCAGCCCCTGCTCCTGCCAACCATACGAACGAAGCAGAGGCAACAGAGCCTCGCAAAAGTTCTGTAGAAGTCCCAAAAGAAGCGAAAAATAAAAATTTGCCGATTTTAAGTGTAGATTCTGCTCCTGATTTGGTAGAAGCTCATGTAGTTTCTCACGAGACTGCTAGTTTTGAGTCCACAGCACCAAGTAATATGAGTCGTAGAGTTGGCTCTATTAAAGAAAAGTGTGCTGAAATCGAAGCCCTTTTAAGGGAAAGGATAGATACAGATGACAGACAACAATACACCAGTTCAGGTCGGTAGTTTAACTGAAGAAGAACTCGCTCAGTTCTCTCAGATTCGCAACTCTGCTTCTCAGATGATTCAACAGCTTGGTTCTCTTGAGTTGAGAAAGGCTCGTCTAGTGGCAGACTTAGAAGCGAATGAGCAATCTGCACAGCAACTCTTAGCTTCGGCTCGTGAGCGTGTAGGTCTTGACGAAAACACCCCTTGGCAAATCCGAGATGACGGCACAATCTTCGCACTCCAATCTTCTGAGGAAGCTACCTCTGAGGAGAGTGCGAGCGAGGAAGGCTAGAAAGATGATGGTACTCTATGACAGCAGGTTGGTATAAAAACAGGACGGCATTTCCTCTCCCCCCTCTGTCAACGAGTGCCATTTCTCCGTACCTCAAGAATAAGATTGATATTAGATGGGAAAGCCCCTCAATCCGACACGAAAATGAGGGTTGGATTGTTCGGGGTGTGAACATCTATAGGTCTGACGCTTCTGATCGAGGACCTTTCCGTAGGGTGAATATAACACCTGTCGGGGGTACTTTCTTTCGTGATGAAAATAAGACCTTTACAGTTCATAATGAGACTGTAACTGATTGGATTTCCAAAGGTGAGCAAGCGGAGCAACCTTGGAGGTTTAAAACCAAGTTCCCTATTTCTAGTTCCTCAGAGTTGGGAACTCCCTCAGTCTCTCCGAAAGACGTAGTAGTTACGATTAATGGGGAAGTAGCCATTGTTCACATGGTTATCGGAGAGCTAGGTGAAGTCTCTTTACTAGAGTTTACTCCTATCGACCCAAAAAATATAAGAGAAGTCCAATATCCTCAGCCTATAGTAGAGGGTACTGAGGTAACAATTAGTTATATAGCATACTCTCTTGATAAAAGGGTTCGTATTGGTCCTGATAAGAAAGACTTTTATCGTATTTCCACAGTAGCAGAAGACCCACAAACAGGAGAACTTTTTGAGACTCCTTTAGAATACTGCCCTCCGTTTTCAGATAGGGAAATAGAGAGAGTAGATTATATGTGGAGAGAGGGAATTCGTAGAAATAATTGGATTCTCGATCAAGGTGGTGAGCGAGTGAAGCTCTTTGTCCGTAGAGTAGCAGGAGAGCCTTGTGGGTGTGGGGACTTTGATCGTAAGACTCTTATTTATGCAAAGCAACCTGACTCCCTCTGCATGATGTGCTTCGGCACAGGTATTAGAGGTGGCTACGACGGTCCATACGACATTATAATCGGTCCAGATGATGGTGAGAAAGCTGTAGTTCAAGAGCAACAAGGTAGACGTAAGACTCACAACTATGGTGTGTGGATTGGTCCGACCCCTATCGTCAATCAGAGAGACTTTATCGTTAAGCAGAATAATGATCGCTATTCAATCGGACCTGTTTCTTTCGCCTCTAACCGTGGAAATATACTTCATCAGACTTTCAATGTTTCTTACTTAGACTCAGGAGATATTCGCTACAAGGTACCCATCTTAGGAGTTCCCATTTCTTGGGGAGACGTGAGGTATACATACAACCCACTCAGAGTTACTCATAGTGCGAGAGCTGACGCTCCTTACCCTGTTGTTGCTGATACGGCTTACCCGATGGAAAGTGATCGTAAAGATAAATCAAATGCATTTGAGGTGAGAGGAAGAACAGGCACTTGGGAAAACCATCATTCTTAGGAGGTGAGTCATGGCTAAGAAGCCCTTTATACTCAAAAAGAAAGTACACCCTAGACAAGCTCTGTCTAGTAAGGGTTATTCTCTACCTCAACTCAGAGCTTTGGGTGGTTCTGTTAATGAAGAAGTGGCTAAAATAATCGCTAAGAGTGTTATTTTGTATCTCAAGACAGAAGCGGCTAATGCTGTCGCTAAAGGTGCGCCCTCATTTCTGCAAAGTGAAGAATTTCGGAACGCATTGGGCTATGAAATAGAAAAAGATAGTCGAGGACTTTCCTTTTTCAGAGTCACTCTCAAGCACAATAAAAGATGGGAGTTTCTAAACGCTTACTTAAATGCCTCTCAAGTACCCTCTCCATACAAGATGAGATGGCTGACTCGATCAGAGAGAAAAGAAAAATTAAAGATACCTATCAAAGATAAGAAGACAGGCAAATTGGTCTACCGTTCAATCCCCTTAACCACGGATAAGGCTTGGGTACACCCAGGAATTAAGAGATTTAATTGGATAGACCGAGGGGTTAAAAAGGGCATAAATCGAGCAATGCCCGAAGTGATGAGGTATCTCACTGCTGAAATTAATAAGAAAGCGTTAGGACAATGATCTATATTATACGATGTGAAAGCTCTCTTGGGGCTTCTATTTCTACGTTAGGGATAACTCTAAAAAAAGGAGATGCTTTCGAGTGTCCTGAAAGAGTCTATCACAAGAACAGAGAAATGAAGTCTCTAGCTTCAACAGGAGCTATTTCCGTTAGACCCAAACAGGCTGTAGTAGCGAAACCTAAGTCAAAAGGTTTAGGGGCGATTACTAAACTGAAAGCTCCTCCGCAAGTGCAACAACCTACTCAAGTAGTACACAACACCGAAGTAATTAATAAGACTGAGGTGGTACAGCAAAACGTAGACTTAGACGATTTGACTGAGAAGCTAATGGCGAGACTGAGCGGTTTGCTCTCTCCTGAATTGTTAGCCCAAGCAATAGCGAGTCAGCTTCCTGCACAACAAGTTGTTGTTCAACAATCTGAAAGTGCGAACTCAACCAACCAACAAGGGTATAATCCTCAGTCTTCTGAGGAGTTGACATTCATACCCTCTAAGATTATTTCTGACACTACTAAAGTTTCTTCATCTATGGCGAGCGAGTCTAGTGGAGAAGACAATGACCTCTCAGACGCTTTGTCGGCTTTGAGAGCTATGAGAAAGGCTAATAAAGATGGCTAAAGGCGTAGGACTAGATATTGGGACAATGAACCTTGTTTCTTCCCGTATTGGAAATAAAAAAGAAGTTAAGACTCGTAGAATGAGAGACTTGTTTATTGATCTCCCTGCTTCGGCAAAGAAGATGTTAAAGCTCGGCTCTGTCTCCTATATTGAGTCTGATGATCATTTACTTGTACTTGGCGATGAAGCGATGGAAGTCGCTAATATGTTCGGTAGAGAGGGGCGCAGACCCCTTAAAGCAGGTCTTGTTTCTCCTGATGAAATAGACTCACTCACAGTCTTAGGACACATGGTTAAAGATGTGCTTGGCGAGCCTAGCCATGAGGGAGAACATTGCTATTTCTCAATCCCTGCGGCTCCTGTAGATGTGAACATGGACGTGGTATATCACAAGGGAGTTTTCTCTCGTATCGTCCAAGAGTGCGGTTATACTGCGCACCCTGCAAATGAAGCTATGGCTATTGTCTTTTCTGAAACTGCTAAAGAGGGCTTTTCAGGTATCGGCATTTCCTTTGGTTCAGGCATGACTAACATTGCTCTCGCTATCAACACCATTGAGGGTCTTTCATTCTCAGTGGCTCGTGGTGGTGATTGGATTGATCAAGGTGCGGCTCGCTCAGTAGGTGGGACAGCTTCAAAGATGTGCGCTGTCAAAGAGAAAGGCATTGACCTGAACTCACCTAAGAATCGTGAGGAAGAAGCCATTTCTTTCTACTACAAAGCTCTCATCGAGTACGCTCTTGACAACATCGCACAGCAGTTCGTGATGAAAGGTGGACACCTGACTCTGAACAAGCCCATTCCAATCGTAGTGGGTGGAGGTACGAGTTTAGCAGGTGGCTTCATGGAGTTCTTTCAAGAGGTCTTTGAAACAAAGCGTAAGCGTTTCCCTATTGAGATTTCAGAAGTGCGTCATGCCTCAGACCCATTTCATGCTGTCTCTAAAGGTATGTTGATTTTAGCTCAACAAGAGTACGACGAAGATTGATTGATAGCCCCTTAATCTCTCCCTAAAGTAAAAAAGGAGATTAAGGTTATGAAGATACTTATTGGGGGAGACATTTCTTTCGGCAGAGTCCGTAAAGGAAAATGCATTTCTTATTCGGTTGAGGGCTGTTTAGATGACTTAGCTCTTATCCCTAGAGACTACAGCATAGTCAACTTAGAGTCTCCGATCTGCTCGACCCCTCTTTCGGGTGAGAAGTTCGACAACTACGACAAGGTTATATTATATGCAGAGCCAAGAGATGTCTTACATCTTAAAAAAGCAGAAATAGATTATGTTTCTCTCGCTAATAATCATGCCCTAGATCATGGCTCTCAAGGAATTAGGGAGACTACCGAAGCTCTTGATCAAGTCTCTATTTCCCACAGTGGGACTACAGATAAGTTTTATTTACCTCATGTAGATCAAGACAAGAAATTGGTCATCTTCAGTATCGATTTAATTGAAGATTACTCTTTGTCTTCCCCTGTCATGTGTTCTCGAAATCTCTCTCAATTTCTTGAGGTGGCTTCAAGGGCTAGGCGCATTTACTCTGATTACTTATTGGTTGTCTGCTGTCATTGGGGAGATGAGTATTTCCAAGACCCGAACACATTTCAGACTAATTTAGCTCATCGGCTCATAGACTTAGGGGCTGATATGATTGTGGGTTGTCACCCTCATGTGAAGCAACCTGTAGAAATATATAAGGGTAAACCGATCTTCTACAGCATGGGAAATCTTTATTTCACTCATCATAACAAAAAGTACGATAACTTAGCAGAAGTCCATCAGTCTTTTATTTCAGTAGTAAGATTTGAGGGGAGAGAATATGTTGATCGTAAAGATTATGAGGGCTACATTCAAAGTGGTCGATCTGTAGACTTTTAATAACGCTTTATACTTTATTAATAACAAATCCTTTGTTGTTCCGCCCCGCTTTAACTCACACGGAGAAATGAATATGAAAAGAACGGCTAGTTCAATCCTTAGAGACTTAGAAATAAGAGTAGCTCGACTTGAAAAGTCAGCAGGTTCTGTTGATGATGTTGTTGAAGATTTCCTCGCTCGCAATGACATAGAGCTTCTTTCAACTCACTTCAGAACCCACGCTAAAGAGTTTGACGCTAAGTCTCTCGCTAAAGCGTTTGAAATGTGGGAAGACATGGGCGGACCCAACGGTGCTACCGAACTTAGAGTTCCTGGTTTCAGAGGCGAGACTCGTCTACATGGCAAGAAAATGGGAGATCGTATCGACATGAGAGACGAGGAGTTTTTCTACAAGTCTCGTGGAGAGGGTCGCCCTCCACAGCGTCTTATTAGTCGCCCAAGACCTATGAGAGCAACCGACATTCTCACTCTTATTATCGTTCCCACAGGTGGTGGAAGGCAAGGTCTTATCACGGCTTACGCAGGACCTTCTATGCCTCCATTTGAAGATGACCCTCGTAAAGAGTGGGATAAAAACTTTCTTGCTTACAGCCCTAGCGAACTCGCTAAGATGTAATCCTTAACTATCGCCAATACTATAAAATTTAAGACCCACACCATTTGGAGAGCTTAAATAAGATTCTTACCTCTACACCATTTGGAGTCTTCAAGCGTCCAACATAACCTTTGACGACCCCTTTTGCGTTTAAGAGCTTTCTCAGCTTTCATAGCTTCTGACCTGTTAGCGTATGTGCCATAAGTACACATGAGCTTCCAAGGTCGGTGTTTAGAGGTGTACTTAGCTCCACCTCTTATTTCTCCGTTGTGTTGTCTCAGCCTACGGTTAACATCTGTAGTACACCCAACGTAGAAGAACCCCTCAGCAGGCTTCCCACTTGCAGTCTTTCGGGGTTGCTGACTCTGAATAACATATACGACCCATTCGCTCATTGGTAGCTCCTTTATGTTTACCGAGTATCAATCATATCAGTAAAAGAGAAGTCTTATGAGTCTTATTAAAAGAGTAGCGAGTTTACACATACAAGCGAATAGTTATGATCGTATCGTTTACTCACCCAAGCCAATCACATCTTTTCGTAATGTAAAGCAAGAAAAGTCAGGTCGAGAGTACGCCAAGCCTAAAGGTATTTGGTACGCTTGTGGTAAAGATTGGAAACGGTGGGTTCAAAGTGAAGTGCCACGTTGGGCTGATGACTACAATCATAAGTATCTTCTTGAAGTAAATCTAAACCGTATGAAAGTGATACGAACTGAAAGGGAAATGAGAATTTTTCACATGGGTTACAGCTATAGAGCTAATCCTCAGTACGATTTAGTGCCTAATGCGATAGATTGGGAAGCAGTTGCAAGAGACTATGACGGCATAGAAATATGTCCTTACCAATATAAATTCAGAATGGATTACTCTTGGTACTACCCTTGGGACGTAGCGAGTGGTTGTATTTGGGGTCAAGGTGCATTTAAAGGCGTTACTGAAATTGAAAATGACATAAATGACGGAGAGTTTGTTAATACCTCTTACTTATATGACGATGAGGTGTGAGGAGTAGTGAACAGCATGAGAAACCGTAAAGAAATGACAATCAGAGTTGCTTCTCTATATTTCCAAAATAGACAGGCTTATGTGTCGAGAAAACATTCTACAACATTGATGAAATGGCTCTCACAAGCCACACGCAGATTAGGTAGAGATGTTGCTGAAAACACCTATGTCTTTGGAGGTGCGGTCAGAAACTTTAAGCTTAATGCTCCTATTAAAGATGTTGATGTAGTTGTTGACTCTGTAGCTCTAGGTAAAGACTCTGCTTGGCTCATTGAAAAACTTGCTGAAATGATTCCCGCAGAAATAGAACTGATGGTTAATGACGAAGGTGTTTCTAAGATTTGGGTTGAGTCAGAATGGATTGTAGATGGTGTAGACCTGAGTGAGTTTAGTGCAGGGGGTGAAGCAGCTATAGAAATAGCTGACGCTCAAACCTCATCTCAAGAACGAGCTACCATAAAACAAGATGTTTTAAGGCGAGACTTTACTTATAACACTCTTATGTGGAGATTATCTGACTTGGCTGATGGTCCTGACAAAGCTGAGATCATTGATCTTACAGGTTGTGGGCTAAGAGACTTAGAAGCAGGCGTTTCCGTTTGTCCAAATGACCCTGAACAGGCTTTTAGAGACTCTCCGATTAGAATGGTGAGGGCAATTAAATTTCTCGTCAAATACGGAATGAAAATTACTAAAGAGACAGCGCAGGCGATTAAGAAAAACCGTAGGCTTTTGGAGCGTGAAAACCCCCATATCTTATATGTTGAGCTTGAAAAGCTCCTCGATGATGATAATTGGGAGGAAACTCTCACATCATTAAAAAAGCTAGGGTTAATCGACTCTATCGTTAATGTTGCTAAGTCAAACAAAGAGTTCAACTCATCTTTAGGTAATCTCAGTCGAACACTGCCTTATATGTTCTTTATTGAAATGACTGATCTAGGACTTAGCCTAAAACATGACTTGTCTTTCTTAGATGAACAGGACATTGATCGCTTAGAAGAGATCGCAGCGTTTTTGGACGATGATCAACAAGACGATCTCGTACAGGCAATGAAGTCGCCAGGTTGGGCTATTAAAGATAAGAAATTCTTACCCTCTCTTGCAAAACTCAAAGGAGTTCAAGGTTCTGAAATTAGAAACTTTATGAGAACAAAAATGGAGCAGTTGAGAAATCTTTACCTAGAAAAACCTCTGATTATTTACCGACCTAGTGAGATTAAAAGTATGATGACAGAAGCCCCCATAAAGACAGCAAGCCAAAGAGTAGCTTCTCGCTATATGAAAGAAGCAGGCATACTTAGCAACATTATAGACTTCTTTTCTGAGTCTCCTCGTGAGAAAGAACAACTGAAGAAAAGACCTGTTTTTGATACCTCTAAGGCATGGATAACTTTTGGTATGTACGGCATTTCTACAGGTGAGGTGTCTCACAAGTTGAAGCTAAAGGGTGAAGACGCAGGGATAATTCAGATCAAAGGTGAGAAGATTAAGATTTCGCTTGATCGAGAAATGCTAAAGGGTATGAAAGACGATGGAGGCTTCCTCGGAAATACCTTTACGACAATCACTATTTCAGGAGTCGATGAGAATATTCCGAAAAGAGAGCTAGATCGAATTTTAGATCAGATGTTGAGAGAGAGCCAAATTTCTTCACGAATAATCTATACTTCTGAACCAAAAGATCACCATAAAAAAAGGTAGCTTAGGTGATGAAGTCTACAGTCGCTAAGAAATACTTAGAACAAGAGCCTAGCGTCTTAGGTCTTGAAGCACTTAAAGTAGCTAAAGAGTGTCTTGGTTTAGGTGAAGAGGGTGTTAATAATACAGGTTGGTTTATTGACATGATACACCTACCCGAAGATGATGGTATGTGGTGTAGTGCTTTCGTTGGTTGGTGCTTTGAAGAAGCGTGTCGTAGACTCAACTGTGAAATGCCTTTTGAAAGGCACAAGAGAGCTAAAAAGTTTTGGGAGAGCCTTGTGGAAATAGGCTCAGAACCTAAGAATCCACAACCTGGAGACATCGTTCTTTGGGACAGAAAAGAAGAGGGCAATCCTGATGGTCATGTGGGTATTGTTGAAGCTGTAGAGAATGGCTACCTCTATACCATAGAGGGAAATCGTCGCCCTACCCCAAGTTTTGTCAGACGATTTGGTTATAAGCTAGAGGACTTGTATAAGGAAGCTGATTATTCTGACGGAGAGCTACACTTGTTTTTGGCTTACGGCAGACCCCCTTTCTGATATATAGGGGGTAGTATATGCCTTTAGAAAGGGACACCCTCTATGAAAACTCGACAGGTCGAAGCTATCTCATATCTGCTAAACCAAGACCCCAAGCCTAATGGTTCAGAGGGGTGGAATTGGTTAGCTGAAACTCACAACGGTAAGATTATGTCCCTCTACTATGAGACAGGAATGTTTAGTCATGGGGATAACGTAGAAGTCTCAGACCCTAGAAACATACTCGGCATGACAACACCTGCTGATGATGTGGTTAACTTTCCCATTGCTGACATACCTAAATACTTTAAGAGGTCTTAGTAGTTTTTTTATCTTGGGTCTTTGTTGGGTTTTAACGCTAAGCAAGGACTTTTAAGATGAGTATGGAATTAGACAGCAAGTTTGATATTTTTCTACCCCTCAACCAAGTAAAGCGTAAGTTCCGTAAGAGGAAAGTACCTTTTACGATTGAAGTTAATTGGGACGAGTATCAAGTTGATCTTAAAGACTTGGGAAATAGAACCCAAGTAGAAGTTACTAGCCTTAGTGGTGGTAATGTAGAAGAAGCAGTTGTTGAGATAAGAAGTAAGTTCTATGGAGACTTAGTAGACAACGCTACTATTTCTCGTGTTCAAGCTATTCTTGACGTAAACCCTGATAGCAAGTTCTTCAAAGACATCATGGCTGACTTGAGGGCAGGGGAGCAACTCGGCTTTAGAGCAGAGGAAATCTTAGAAGATACTGAAGATCGAATGGCGAACCTAGACCCTGTGATCTTAGCCAAGCTAGAAGAAGCGTTAGCTAAAGCTCCGAATAACTCATTTCTTAAAAGTGTCGAGAGACAGTTTCGTTCAGGCTTCACTCTTTCTGACAAACAAGTTTCTGCGATTGATAAGTTCCTTGCTCCTAAGTCGGGTAAGGGGAGGAGAATGAGGTCTGATAAGTTTCAGAGTCAGTCAGATCGACTTGATGACGCACTCGCTATTCAATCAAGTAGTCCTTTCCTCAAGAAGCTCAGACAAGAAATGGACAATGGGCGTTTCTTGTCTAGGAAACAAGAGCAAATAGTTGAGGAAATCATCGCTGAGGCTTCAGCTCCTGAAACCCCTCTAGTTGTTATGCTTAATGATCTTGAGTCTAACGGTACTTACCTCACTAGAGATGATTATATTGCTATCCGAAAAGCTAAGAGAAATGTAGACTCTCTCTCAGAAGACGAGAGAAAGAGATTACGCCATCTCGTCTATAAGAATGGTCGTAGGCTTCAAAACTCATACGCAAGGGAAGACGTTAGAAGTATGCTTAAGAAAGCTAGAGCTTCTGCCATGAGAGTAGCGAGCCTTTATCTTTCTAAAAGGTAGACATTCCTCCAAACTAGGTTTCTCAATGGTTTAGAGGGCTTATTCTGTTTAATTAGAAATAATCCTTGTCTATTTCCCTTTTTTAGACTTTGATATAGACCACTACTTTCAAGTGCTTGTCGGAGTTTGTATATGACAAAGAAAGAAATAGAAGTTAAGTGGGAAGATTTCTCATTGTTTGATGATGTAAAAAAACCTTTGAAGTTATACAACTCTGTGCTTGTCGTAGACTTAAAAGGGAAAAAAATTCAGTTTGATGGTAAGTTTTCTCTCTCAGTTGAGGGAGATAGAATTGTAGCGAAAGCTGAAAGAACACCCTAACTCTTTTATATTTCTTTTATAAAAGAGAGAGTGAAGACAATTCTAACTAACAGACCAAAGGAGTCTTACAATGAGAAGAACTGCTAGTTCAGTCCTTAGAGACTTGGAAATAAGAGTCGCTAACCTTGAGGCTAATTCTTCACATCTAAACTTTCTCGACATGGTAGAACGTGTTTTACCTTTCAGAACCACTAGAGATGGAGACAAGATTGAACTTGAAGGTCCAAACTCATCGG
>MDTA01074221.1_pt1 | contig 13683 bp, 29 predicted proteins | sample 811151 | NCBI WGS metagenome assembly MDTA01 (sample SAMN05326648, study PRJNA326480) | marine metagenome | isolation source: seawater | place: Indian Ocean: South | collected 2010 | reverse complement strand
TACAACCTGACTGGTTGTGCTGCTAAAATGACACAGACTGAACTTGCTGATGTCTTCCTTGGCAAGATCACCAACTGGTCTACTTTTGGTTGTGCAGATAAGAAAATTTTGACTGTTTATCGTTCTGATGGTTCTGGTACTACCAAAGGTTTCACCAACTCCCTGTCTGCTTTCTCTCGCGAGTGGAAGAAGACCGTAGGAACTGGTAAGGCAGTTCGATGGCCTGTAGGTGTTGGTGGTAAAGGTAACTCTGGTGTTGCTGGAACTATTCAAAACCAACCTGGCGCTATTGGTTATCTAAATTATGGTTATGTGAACGGTGGTAAGTTCCAACAGGTTGCTCTACAAAACAAGGCAGGCAACTTTGTAAAGGCAAATGCAGAAACTTCTGCTGCAGGACTTGCCAAAATTGTTCTAGACGATAAACTTCGTGGGGCAGATCCTAACCCTGCAGGTGCGAATGCTTACCCAATCGTATCTCTAACATGGATCCTTGCCTATCCTGAGTCCGCTCCTGGAGTCAAGGAAACCCTTCGTTATATGCTAAGTGAAAAGTCGCAAGCGGTTTCAGATTCTTTGGGGTATGTACCTCTTCCAGAGTCTCTTCGACAGAAATCTCTTGCTGCTGTTGACAGCATAAAGTAAATGTTGTATAGTTAGGGGATCATTTGATCCCCTTTTTTATGAAAAAGAAAGAGATGATTGAACTTTTAGAACAAAGAATTGATCAGATGGAAAATGAGTACATGCAATTAACTCGTGAACTTGCTAGATTGCAAGGTAGACTAGATACATTTGAATCTCGATTGCCTGATGAAGAAAGTATTGAAGAAGTACATTAGTCTGATCTCTAAGATTCCAGAACGTCATTACTGGCCAATCTTTATTTTCTTATCACTTTATTTTGTTGTACCCTATAGTGAGATTGTGGTAACAATCATTGCATTAGGGTACTTTAAGTTTGAGAATGCTTACAGAAAAGTATTCTCAAAAATTTTATCACCTCTTCCTGATATAATTAAGTATGGTGGTTCAATCATTTTCTTCTTAGTGATGTTAAATGATACTATATTTTATGCCGCTATTATTCTATTTGCTCTGTGGAGTGGTAGAGAAGTAAAAAGAAGGAAACTCTCACCTAATGAAGATTAATCTTTGGTATTCTAAAAGCATGGGACAGTGGCGCTGGACACTTGTAGAAGAGTGGAGAAACGGTGTCACTAAGTCCGAACAACATTCTGGGCAACAACCAATGCTACGCGATGCAATGAATGATGTTGCCAATACTGTAGAGTATATGTTAGAATGTAAGGACAAGGGCGAATAGCTCAGCGGTAGAGCATCTCCTTTACACGGAGGTGGTCGGGGGTTCGATCCCCTCTTCGCCCATTTACTACAACAGTAAAAATGTTTATTAAAGCAATTAAGGATCTACTAAAATCAAAAAAACATAAGACCGTTCCAGCACCGGTGTATCTACAAGATGATCCATGGTTTGGTCCTGCTCCTGTGCGTTCACAAAATCAACTGGATTACATGAAGCAAGAAACTCTTATTAAGCAGCAGCAAGCACAGAAAGATGGCAGAGAATATAATGGAGAACCTTGTAATATGCATCAATTGATGTATGAGATGGCAACTTCTAATTGGAAAAATGTTGAAGTTTATGAAGGTGGATCTGAGAATTTTCAGGAGTGATAAATAAAATGGCAAACGACCAAGAACTTCGTCAAGAACTTGAAAGTATTAAAGGTATGATTAGGGATGTTAGTAATCAGGTGCAAGAACTGCGGAAAGCAGTTGGAAGGTCATCCTACGAAGATGAGGAGTTGCGGATGCGAAAACTATACGAGCATCCGTGGCACAAGCATCTCAGGGAAGGATCTATCACTAGTTGAAATAGTAAAGAATACTGATGATAAAAAAACTCCTACGTTTAGTAAGGAAGACCTTGCTTATCAGGAGGCAAGAAGACAAAGAAAGGTTCGTAAATTAGATTTTGAAGTTAGATAAGTGTTACGATATGAACACTTTCTTGACAAAGTACAAATACTGAGTAATATAGCTAGTGTGTACTTTGGGAGAAAAACATGGACAATCACACCTTCAATAACTGGGTGAAAGTAAAAGAAACTTTTGAGTCTTCTGGAAATACTGATAATGCATTTTATAGAAGAGCATGTTCTATTGTTTCAAGTCCTTCAAGAGAGGATCCTATGGAACAACACCTTAAGTTTGATGTGGAGTGATTGTTATGTTTAAAGATTGGGGTAAGGGGTCTGAACCGCCTGAATGGACAACTAAGACAGAAGTGCAGGAGATGATTGATGATGCAATACGAAAGCATAATCGTAACGCTGGAATCATTAGTATGTTTGTTGGATTTTTTGTACTAGGACTCTTTAGTGAGGGTCTTCTTAGACTCATTGGAGTAATCGATCCCATATTCCCATGGCTCAAAATCACCTTATAGACTGGATTGGAATAGTTTTAGCGTTGTCATTTGGCATGACCATGTTCTACCATGGTCATGCTATTTTTCATGGGAAAAATGGATATAAACATACTGAAAGAGAGAAGCATAAGTCTGCAGTAACTAGAAAACGTATAGAAAAATTACTTAAAGACAAGTAGTATACATAACAATATACTGGAATATTTTCTCCATGAAAAAATTTTTACTTGCTTTAATGTTGATTGCTTCTCCAGTAGGTGCTGAAGAAAATATTACTAAAGGATTCTATAGTATGGATGCAATGGGTTGCATGATAGTAAGAGAGTGTACTAAAGATGTTAAACGAATTAAAAGTATTCAAGATATTAAGGATCACTATCCCAGCAGTAATTTTAGTAGCATTGATTCTGAGTTTGATGACATCATCGCCTCTTTTGATAGGGTCGGAGTTGGTGTCTTTTTAGGAAATGAAAGATATTTTCCACCTGGACACAGAGGTGTTTATCATACGGTTTCTAATAATTTCTTTTTGAATGAATCTTTTATGCATCGCCAAAGCACACTCATGGCAGTGACCAGGCATGAAGGGTGGCACGCTGCACAGGATTGTATGGCAGGAACTATTGATAACAGTTTGATTGCCATTATTCATAATGAAGAAGATGTTCCTAGGGTGTGGCAGGCAATTGCTAAAGACACTTACAAAATGACTCCAGATGCAATTCCTTGGGAGAAGGAAGCATTCTGGGCAGGACATACAAAAGGAATGACTGCCAAAGCACTAGAGGCATGTGCTGCTGGAAAGATGTGGGAGGTTTATAAACCAACACCTATGACTGAGGAGTGGTTGCGCGAAAATGGTTTTATGTGATATACTATTTTTGTTGGCAGGGAGACCTTTCAGCTGCGGTAGTCCTCTTTGGTAGATTCAGGATTAGCGGCGATTAGAATCTACCACTTACGGGGTGTAGCTCAGTTTGGTAGAGCGCCGTCTTTGGGAGGCGGATGCCCAAGGTTCAAATCCTTGTACCCCGATCGCCAGTTTTCGATCTGGCATCTTGACTATATAAAGTCAATCACTTATAATAATAGAGTAAACCAAATACAACAATGGCACTTACTGAAAAATTCAAGAAAGACATTAGCATTCTCCGTGCTGCTGCCGATGGCGAAATTTTCCTTGATGTAAAGAATCCGAAACTTTTCAAAAAGGTGCGCCGCTACTACGAACGAGAAGGAGTGGTGTTTTCAGGAGAACCTCTAGATGATTATGAAATTTTGATGGAATATCTTTTCCAAGATCTTGAAACAGTTGAAGTTGTATGAAAATTTTACTTGAACGTTTTCCTTATAGGTACATTGAGGATGGGATTCTAGAAAATGGACTCCCAGACTATCGCATACAAAAAGCAGATAGTTATACCAAAAGGTATAGAGACATGTATCTTCTTGATAATCAAATGCAACTGCTCACTGCTATTGATGATTTTGAATACACCAAATGGTTAGATCCAGAAGGTGTTCCTTGCTATATAAAAGACAGTGTATCTGCCTCTTAATACATGGAAAAGGATGCTATAAATCTTACTCTCAAGCATGAGTGGATGACAGTATCTGATGCCAAACTTTTACTTCACTATCAATATATGAGAGTACGATCTCATAAAAAATATGGTGGATGGAAGACAGTTCAGACTCTCATGAACATTGCCTATGGCATTTATCAAAGAGAGACTGAAGAATTCTTAAGAGCAAGATTAGATCTAATTAAGTCACGGATGGACTGTAACAGCACTGGTCGGGATGAAACTCAATGAGTTTCTTGTTTCTCAAAAAAACAAGTGGTGCGGATGGGTAACTCCCGCTCTGTTTCTTACTTCAGGTTAAAGAGTAAGTGGCGTGCATGGAAGACCTTATGGGCAGGGATAAAACCCTGCTTTTTTTATACATATAATGGTGTTACATGTATTACCATGAGAACTGATAGACCTTGGGGATGGTATGAAACTATTGAAGAGGGGCATAGATATAAAGTTAAAAACATAGAGATTAAACCTGGAGAGGGAATATCTAAACAGTTTCATTATCATAGATCTGAGCATTGGGTTATTGTAAATGGAACTGCTCTAGTTGAAATGGATGATAATCAATTTATGGTTTATGAAAATGAAAGTACATTTGTTCCTTTAGGAAAAATACATAAGGTAAGAAATCCTGGTAAGATACCTTTGAGGATAGTTGAAGTTCAAGTTGGATCTTATCTTGGAGAAGATGATATTACTAGATTGGAGGATGACTATGGGAGGGTTGCATAATATGCCATATTTTTGTATAATACATAGTATAGAATAATTATTTTGTTGATGAGTGAATTTCCTATGGAGGTTAAAACAGCATTAGTTTTAGGCGCTGGTGGATTTATTGGATCTCATATGGTTAAGCGTCTCCGCTCCGAAGGATACTGGGTGCGTGGAGTAGATCTTAAAGATCCAGAGTTTTCAAAAACAGAGGCAAATGAATTTGTCACTGGAGATTTGCGTGATGTAAATTTCGTCCGTCGTGTGCTAAGATTCAAAGGTGAACAGGGTAATTTCTATAATTCTGTTCCAGAAAGGTTTCATCTACCTTTTGATGAGATCTATCAGTTTGCTGCCGACATGGGTGGTGCTGGATTTGTCTTCACTGGTGAGAATGACGCAGACATCATGCACAACTCTGTGTCCATCAATCTGAATGTTCTTGAAGAACAGCGTAGATTTAATGAGACCGTAGGAAATAAGACCAAGATTTTTTACTCTGGATCTGCCTGCATGTATCCAGCGTATAATCAAATTGACCCTGACAACCCCGATTGCCGTGAACAATCAGCATATCCAGCAGACCCCGACTCCGAATATGGATGGGAAAAACTCTTCTCAGAAAGACTATACCTCGCATATCAGCGTAACTATAACATTCCTGTATGTATTGCTCGTTATCATAATATTTTTGGTCCCGAAGGAACTTGGGACGGTGGAAGAGAAAAAGCACCAGCTGCAATCTGCCGCAAGGTCGCTCTCCTCCCGAAGCAAGGTGGATCTATCGAGGTGTGGGGAGATGGCTTACAGACTCGTTCCTTCCTGTTCATTGATGAATGCATCGAAGCAACTCGAAGGTTGATGGAGAGTGATTTTATTGGACCAGTAAATATTGGATCTGAAGAAATGGTTACTATTAATGAGTTGGTAGAAACCGTTGCTAAAGTTGCAGATAAAGATGTAAACAAGATTCATATTGATGGTCCTCTTGGTGTCCGTGGACGTAATTCTAATAATGATTTGATCCGTGAAAATCTTGATTGGGATTATCAAATGACTCTTGAGGAAGGTATTTTAAAAACATACAAGTGGATTGAGGAGCAAATTGGTAAATGATTGGATTTAATCACTTAGGAAGGCAAGGACGTTTGGGCAATCAAATGTTCCAGTATGCAGCAACAAAAGGTATTGCTGCAAATAGAGGATATGAATTTATCGTTGCTAATCATTCAGAATCGCAGGATGATGGCATCGGTAATATGGTTAGAACTGAAATCTTTGATTCATTTAACATTGAATGTAAAAAAGGAATACTTCAGACGAATTATATTACTGAACAACATTTTCATTTTGATGAACATTTATTTGATAATTGTCCAGATAATGTGAGTTTGTATGGATACTATCAAACTGAAAAATACTTCAAACATATTGAAGATGAAATTAGAAAAGATTTTACTTTTAAGGATGAAATTTTAGAACCTTGTACTGAGATGATTGGTGATGAGTGTTACGTTGCCATTCATATCAGAAGGACAGATTACATTACTAATAGTGATGGCAAAGCACATAATAGTTTGACACCAATTTATTATGATACTGCTATAAGATCTTTTGATCAAGATACTAAGTTTATTGTATTTTCTGACGAACCAGAGTGGTGTAAAAAACAAGAAATGTTTTCTGGAAGTAATTTTATGATTTCTGAAAATACTGATAATAGAATGGACCTTTGTCTTATGACATTGTGTAAGGGTCATATTATCGCAAACTCATCTTTCTCTTGGTGGGGTGCATGGTTGGCAAATAGTACTAAAGTTATTGCTCCTAGAGTATGGTTTGGACCAAAGTTGGATCATAATAATACGAAAGATCTATATTGTAGTGATTGGATAATATTAAATGGCTGATCTAACTGTTATACTTCCATGTGCGGGAGAAGGAACTAGACTCTCTTTACCATACCCAAAAGAAATTCACTCTATTGAAAAGAATAAATCTTTAATTGATTATAGTTTTGATTTATTCTCAAACTATGGTCGTAGAGACGTTGAGTTTGTAATTACACTCAATGAAAATAAAACTGAACTTGTAAAGTATTTGAGTCGATATAAGTCAAGGTTTAACATTTCATTTACTTACTTTAACCCTGCAGAGACTGAATACACGGGGTCTATCAAGAGTGCTAGACATTTGTTTGGTGAAAAGAACCTTGTTCTTCTCCCAGATACTTTTATGAAAATGAAGTCATCTCAGGATATTGTTGAACTAGTTAGTGATAGTTTGAATGAGACAGGATTTACATTCTTCTATAAGAGAGAAAGTGACCCAAACATGCTGAAGACTAAAGGTGCTTTGTCTATTGTTGACGACCTAGTTCAGGAGTATGAAGATAAACCGCAAGAGGATCAGGGTAGATTTAATGCTTTCTGGACAGCGTTTGCCTTCAGAAAGAGAGTATTCAATCAGTGCATTGAGTTTATGGAGAAGTCCACTTTGAATCACAGACAGATGGTCGGTGAGATCAAAAACACTCCTCTATATAACTCGAAGGCTATTGAGGTTGAAGACTATGTTGATCTTGGAACTTGGGATCAAATATACAAATGGATAAACGCATAATAGTTGACTGTGATGGTGTTCTCCTTGACTGGGCATATGCCTTTGATGTATGGATGGTCGAGCATGGATATTCAAGGTTACCGAATACATCACAGTATTATGACCAAACTCTTAGATATGGTATCTCACAGATTGAAGCGGTATCACAAATAAAGAAGTTCAATGAGTCTGGGTGTGTTGGATTTATTCCAGCATTCCGAGATTCTGTTGAGTATGTGATGAAGTTGAGTGAACTTGGTTGGAAGTTTGAAGTAATAAGTTGTTTAGATAAAGATAAGTATGCACAGAAGTTGAGAAGAAAAAACTTAGTTCATTTGTTTGGAGATGTATTCGATTTCATTGATTGTGCTTTAGATTTTACTGTCGGAAAAGAACAATACTTGCTTGACAGATATAAAGGAAAGGAGTATTATTGGATTGAGGACTCTATTAATCATGCAGAGTCTGGTATACGAGTAGGATTAAATAGCATCGTAATGGACCATCCATATAATAAAAAATGGGATGGTCCTAGAGTAAAAAATTGGAAACAAATTTACGACATCATTATCAATGACAACACCCCACATTGAAGCAAAACCTGGACAGTATCATAAGACAGTTCTTATGCCTGGGGATCCACTTAGAGCAAAGTGGATTGCTGAAAATTTTTTAGAGAATGCAGTACTTATAAACTCTGTTCGCAATTGTCTAGGATATAGTGGAACTTATAATGGTAAACCAGTATCAGTTCAGGCAAGTGGTATGGGACAAGCAAGTCTTGGAATCTATGCTCATGAACTATACAATAAGTATGAGGTTAAAAAGATTATTAGAGTTGGAAGTTGTGGAGGTATTGCTCCTCATCTTAAAGTGGGAGATGTTGTTGTTGCTATGAGTGCTGCTACTGATAATGCTATGACTGATAATCTTGCGTCGGGGTTTAGATTGTCTCCTTGTTGTGATTATCACATGCTTAGGGATTACTTAAATCAAAATAGTGAGGCATATGTTGGACAGATGGTCTCTAATGATTACTTCTATCAACCAAATGAAAACTGGTACGTTCCTCTGAAAGAAATGGGAATCCTTGCAGTTGATATGGAAACGCATGTTCTTTATAGTATTGCTAATCGGTTTGGTAAAAAAGCACTTTCAGTTAATACAGTTTCTGATCATCTAACATCTGGTGAACAGATGAGTAGCAAAGAAAGAGAGCAAGGTCTTGGATTTATGATTAAAACTATTTTGGCAAGTCTATGAGAATAGCAATATTCATTTCTGGACATGTTAGAACATTGTTTTACAAATTTCATGAGAACATTTCACTTATAAAAGAAAGGATTCCTGATTGTAAAGTTGATGTATTCTATTCCTTTTGGGATGATCCTAGTAGAAGTGAGCGCATTAATGATCCTTGGCATTACAAAGCATGTTATGAACAACCAAAGATTCATGTTGACACTATAGACTCATATTTTATAGATGGTGGTGCTTCTAATGTAAAAGGTGAGATTGAATCTTCTGATAAAATGAAAAGTGTTATGGAAAATTCTTTCTTCTCTCAACCACACATATCTTCCCAATACTATAAAAAGAATAGAGTAGTTGAAAAATATTATAATCACTCATATGATTTTTATGTGCAGATGAGATCTGACATTATCATTGCAGATTTTCCTACAAGAAAAAATATTGAAGAAATCTTAGATAAAGATGTTTTAGTTGTTAATGAAAATTATTGGTATAAAGAACCATATGTTGGTAGAGATTGTAATGAGATGATTACTTGTTCTGGAAAGAATGTATTTAAGCAGATGAATCAATTGTATTCGTATGAAGAAAAACTTGCTAAACAGATACCATCTACACTTCACCATGGCGAAATGGTAACAGGAACTCACTTCAATAATATGCTTGCTTCGGGTGTTATAGATACTGTACTATCGTTTGATTTTGATTATAGGATTGTTAGGTAATGAAAATTTGTATTCTGACCATTGCTACAAATAAGTATCTTCAGTTTGTAGAAAAATTATATGAGGATATATCGGAGAAGTTTTGTCCTGGTGCTGAAATAAGTTGTCTTCTATTCACAGATCATGAGATTGAGGAGTGTGGAGATAATGTGAGAGTTCATTACATTGATCATGAACCATGGCCTATGCCTACTCTCAAACGATATAATTATTTTGTTAAAGAAAAAGATTACATTCTTGAACATGACTATTGTTTTTATCTTGATGCCGATATGAGGATTGATGAGGTAGTTACTTCTGAAGAAGTTTGTGGTGATCTTGTTGCGACTCGTCATGGATATCAATCATTCTCTCCTGCTAATGTACAATCGTTTGATCGTAATCCTAAATCTCTTGCATGTGTTTCTCCTGATGAAGAAACAGTATCTTATTATGCTGGTGGATTTAATGGTGGCAAAACAGAAGTGTTTATGCAAATGGCAGAAACTATTGCTGATCGAGTGAATAAAGATCTTGAGAATAATGTTGTTGCTCTTTGGCATGATGAAAGTCATATGAATAGATATCTAATTGATAATCCACCTACTCTTGACTTAGATCCAACATACTGTTATGCTGAAGAGTTCATAGGCACTGAGTATCCTTTCTCTCCAGGAAAAATTATTGCATTGAAAAAGAATCATTCTGAATTGAGATCATGAAATTAAAGTTGACTGATATTCCGATTGTTTATATCAATCTTGATGAACAATCCGATAGAAACGAATCAATAAAAACTACTTTGAATGATCTTGGTTTTAAAAATATAACCAGAGTCTCTGCGTATAAAGATGTAATAGGCAAACGAGGATGTGCATATTCTCATGCTATTGCTTTAGAAGAAGTTGAACCTCCATTCATCTTACTAGAGGATGATTGCCTTCCTTTAAATTTTATTGATGAGATTGATATTCCAGATGATGCTGATGCAGTCTATCTTGGCATATCCTCTTGGGGACGTATGAATGCTCACTCTGGACCTTGTGTGCAATGCGATGAGGTTGAGGGGCATGATGACTTGGTCCGTGTTTATAATATGGTTGGTGCTCATGCAATTCTGTATATCAATCCAGATTATATTGATCTGTGTAAGCGTATTGCATATCATGGATACTTAATTTCAGATCATCATGATATTGGATTTGCGGATGTTCAAAAGTATTATGATGTTTATGCATTTGATAATCCTATGTTCTATCAAACAAGTTCTAATGGGACTGATAAACCTTTAACATCATATCCTTCATTTGAGTTTATGACTCCAGATAAAAGATTTTGGTTACCTTTGAGGATTAAAGAATGAAAAGTTTAGTTACTGGTGGATGTGGATTTATTGGATCTAATCTTGTAGATTGTCTTATAGAACTTGGGCATGAAGTTGTTGTGATTGACAACCATAGTTCTGATGCTCATTTTTTCAATAAACTATATCCTTTTACAAATGAAAACGTAGAATATCATAAATTTGATGTTTGTGATTATTTTAATACCAGATTGTTGTATGAAGGTGTTGACTATGTATTTCATCTTGCAGCAGAGGTAAGGATACCATCTTGTATAGAAGATCCAGTCAAAGCAATTAGAACAAATGATTTGGGAACCTGTACAGTTCTGCAATGCGCCAGAGAAGCAAAGGTTAGGAAAGTTATATACTCTTCTACTTCTGCTGTATATGGTCTTAAGAACGAGTTGCCCAATGTCGAAACACAACCAGATGATTGTTTAAATCCATATTCAGTATCTAAACTGAATGGAGAAAGACTATGTAAAATGTATACAGATCTTTTTGAATTGCCCACAGTAATGCTTAGATATTTTAATGTTTATGGTGAGAGGCAACCTCGCAGTGGGCAGTATGCACCTGTCATAGGCATCTTTGAGCAGAAGTTACTTTTGGGTGAACCACTAACCATATGTGGAGATGGAAAGCAGAGTAGAGATTTTGTTCATGTGAGTGATGTCGTAAACGCCAATGTTATGGCAGCAATATCTAATTCTGAACCAGAAGCATATGGTGAATTTTATAATGTTGGTTCGGGTATTTCATATACTGTGAATCAAATCGCGGATATGATGTCGGACTTTCAATGTAACATTGCTCCACGAAAAGGTGAAGCAAGAGAAAGTCTTGCAAATGTTGATAAAATACATGAAGCATTTGGGTGGAGACCAAAAGTAAACCTTATTGAGTGGATGGAGAAAAATCATGGAAAAAAATAAATCGCTTTATAAGTTAAAAGGTCTTCCACCAATTTATTATATTAATTTGGATGGAGAACCAGAAAGAAAGGAAAGTATTGAAAGTCAATTTAAATACTGGGAGATAGAAAACTATACCCGTGTTTCTGCTTATGATGGTCGGGAAGATGATTTGAGTGACATTCTTAAGGGAAGATATCCTCAGATGATGAGCTCTGGTGAAGTTGGTTGCACTACTTCACATTTGAAAGCACTCAAAATGTTTTTGGAAACAGAGGAACCATGTGCATTGATTGTGGAAGATGATGTTGATATTGATATTGCTAGGTATTGGAATTTTACTTGGAAGGAATTTTATTCCAAGATTCCATATGATTGGGATGTTGTTCAGTTGGCAATTATTTGTACTGGAAATTTATATGTAAAACTACATCGTAGATTTGTTAATGATTTCTCTACTGCTGCTTACTTGATTACTAGACATCATGCTCAAAAATTAGTAAGGCATCATGTCCGTGAGGAAAAATACAAACTTGATAATGGTGTAAAACCGAGAGCAGTTGCCGATGATTTGATCTATAACACTGGAGTTACATATGCTATACCTTTGTTTTTATACAGAATTTCTTTGGGATCATCAATTCATCCAGAGCATGTAGATTACTTTCATAAAGCAAGTCATGATGGATTGAAAAATTTTTGGATGCAAAATGGATGCAATGTTGATATTGCAGGTTTGATGGATTACGATCCATATCTTGGAAGGGTAACAGAGAGCGAAAAGTAGGTATAAAGTACTACAATCTTGCCTTGACAAATTCTTTACATTACTATATAATATGTAAAGATTCATTACAATAGGTAAATGACTGTAACGACCAACGAATTTGGGCAACAAAATTTATTTGCTAAAGAACCAAAAATGTATGTCTCTAAAAGTGACGCTGAGCGTTATGGATATGAGACGTATGCTGAGCGTGCGGAGAAATTAAATGGACGCACTGCTATGCTTGGATTTGTTGCTGCTGTTATCTCTTATGCTACTACTGGTAGTGTATTTTTCTTTGGCGTTTTCGGATTCTGATTAATGCTTGAACTTCTTACTTACTATGTGATTGTCTCCGTTGTATTCATCGGAGCACCAGGTGTATTTTTCTACATTGTATTCATGCCTGCTCTTCAGAATACGAAGGGTCGTATGGTTGGATACAAAGATCACAAACATTATGGAGATTCCTCTATTTATGAGAATTCTCCAAGCGATCAAACTAAATTTTATCTGGAACTTCCTGGGTAATATATACGTTAGATAGATCGCATAAGTATGCCAGATCCAAACGCCCTTTATGAGGATATGCAGAAACTCGACGACATGTTTGAAGAGTTACTGTGGCATCCTGACGATGAATTACAATTTACTCACGATGGTCAAAAGATTATCATTATTAACAAAACTTTAGAGGAACAACAATGAACGAAACCGCAGAACGTATTAATGGACTTGCAGCTATGATCGGTGTTATTGCCGCCATGGGTGCCTATGCAGTTACAGGACAAATCATCCCAGGTATTTGGTGATGTTAGTTATCGCAGCATCACTCATAGGTGCCTTTATAGTCGGAGCAGTTCTCACTGATGATGTAGATGATGACGATGACTTTGGTGGTGGTATGTTGATTCCAGCACATAACCCCGTATAATTGAAGGTCTCTCTATATAATGTGGAGAGACCTTTTTTTTATGCCTAAGAATCAATTGAATAAGGAAGAGATGTATGTGCGCGTTATGAAATTGAAAACAATGGTAGATGATGAAGGTTCAAATGTGTGGAAGGGTGAACGAAATTTGGCGCACAAGTATTTAAATAAGGTCTTAGATATTATCGATGAGTATCGTTATTGACTAAATAATCTTATCCCGCTAGAATGCGGACGATCACCCAAGACAGAATACTTGACAATATCTCTTTAGTCTCGTAATGTAGTAGACTGTTGTTGGAAAACAATTTTCAAATATGACACATTTAACAAGGGATGTGTTAATCAAGAAAATCGTAGCCAAGGAAATGGTAGGTTGCGGTGGCACTGATTACATCCAATCTCTCAAAAATGCG
>MDTA01095117.1_pt1 | contig 13686 bp, 11 predicted proteins | sample 811151 | NCBI WGS metagenome assembly MDTA01 (sample SAMN05326648, study PRJNA326480) | marine metagenome | isolation source: seawater | place: Indian Ocean: South | collected 2010 | reverse complement strand
TTCCTTGGCGAGATACAATTTATTCATTGATTTCCGGGGATGGGGATATCCCGACCAAATAATATCCAGCCTTCCGTCCCGGTTTGCATCAAACCATACAATCGGTTCCACTTTTCTGTAGCCCCAGGGAGTTTTATCAGGAAATGCTGATGCTGTTTCGTCTCGCCACTCCCCTGGCTCAAGTTGTCTCAGCAGTCGAGCAACATGGGCTGGTTTAGGCCATGGATACCAGTAGATATATTTGAGAAATGTGTTTTCAAATGCCGACTCAGGTTCTTGAAAATGAGTTGTCAGTAGTAAATCCAACAACCCGTTACCATTCGAGTCAGCAAAACTGTATGCATTGACCGGGTAATTTAAATCTGGAAGCAGATCCAGGTTCTCAGTCCATCCAGCCTCTTTATTAAGCCATAACCGAAGGCGACCGCCTGTATCACGTACTACAAGGTCAAAGTTTCCGTCCCTATCAAAATCAACTATAGCCGACGTATCAAAGTTCTTTATATTAAAACCTAGATCAACTACACGGAATTGATCGGCCAACGTATTGCCAGGCTGAGCGACAGCCGCCTCCAACACTTTAGATAACTGAAAGGTTTCGGCCTCAGGGGCCAACCCCAACGTATATGCAACCCTGAATGCACCAACATAAACGACTGACAGAGTTGCAACTATTACAAGTGATGGCATTACCGATCGGAGCACACCGCGCCTGTTTTCACCGCGGTTCCGTATCGGCAGTATTCCTTGGATGATGTTTAGCGCACACGCATGCAGTACTGAATATAATGCGAGCAACAAGATTGATCGCAAGCTGACCGGGAATAACCATTGATGTAATGCCACCGTTGGTATTATGGCAAATAGGGCGATCCAAATTCGCCCTGAGGAAGACATTGCTAAAGCGTGTCTTTTTTTTGCAATGAAGAGGGATACAAGCAGAAAAAACGCAAAATAAATTGGAATGACGTCAAGAAAGTAGACGGACATCCAGCGAACCTCATATGAGGCTTTTAAAATCGCAAAAATACCTCGATCACTTAACTGGTGCAGCGCACCCAAAGCAAAAAATGCGACAACTAGGGCCGCAAAATGAGTAAATGTAGTAACAATAACTTTCATGGGCTAAAGAAACTCTATCAAAATGCTCGCACACCTCAGATTGCAACTTATGCTATCAATAATTACGACCCGCATCGCTGAAAAACCGCAAAGCACGTAAATCGAAATAAATCGACTGGCAATTTTCCGGCTATTAGAAGACAATTATGGTACGATCCACGAGCCGAATACGCCGTTAACGCCTCCATGTTCAAAGCGATAATCCTAAACCATATGGTCGGCAATGCTTTTAATAAGCTTCGACCTAATAATGGGATATGTCTCCGGGCGATTTCCATCGTGTCATCAAGACGGCGGCCAGTGTTACGAGTAATGCTATCGTCATAAATGTGATAATTCGTGAGGGGATCATCAAAGACAAGTATTGATTCTCCTGGAATGTTGGCAATACGCAACCACAAGTCAAAGTCTTGGCCGGTCATTAATGTTTCATCAAATCCTCCTAAGTTAGTAATCACCTCTTTTCTGGCAATAACTGAGCTCGTTGAAATAAAGCCTCGGCGATATAAACCGTGTATAAAATTATTTGCTACTGCCCGCTCATAGCGAGAGCTTATGTTTAAATAGTATTTTTGATCGTCCACGCAAATCCAACCGTTATGAGAGACAAGGCACGCCCCTGATTTATCCATTTGTTTGAGACTTCTATCTAACTTTTCACTTAGCCATTCATCATCAGAGTCAAGAAAAGCAATGAAATCAGATGTTGCTATCGAAATTCCATGATTTCTCGCAGCACCTGGACCAGAATTTTTTTGACGAAGGACGACCAAATTAATCCCACGCATTCGATCCAGCCATCCTTGAGCAGCGCGGTAGGTTTCGTCAGTAGAACCGTCATCAACAACAATAACCTCTCGAGGTAAAATTGTCTGATCGACCACACTTTTTAGCGCCCTGTCTATCGTCAATTGAGCATTGTACGCCGGTATTATGACACTAACATCACATACTATCATTATCAGCCACGATTGTGATTGTGGATGTATTGGGAAGCTTAACCCGCTTGCTTATAATTACTCGAGTTGCGGGCTCGCCGCGGCCGTACTCTCGCCACATCTTGGCGCTCTTGAGATCTATTTCGCCATCGGCGCAAAGAGTAAATTCGCCTAGTTTGATATTTTTTTGATTATATTTAACAGGAAGCTGGGTATGAAAAAATATTTCAATCTTGTGTGTTCCACTTCCGTCAATAAAATCTGTTATGGCAACCTCTTGGCCATTAAAGGCCCATGTTCGACGATGAGTTCCAACATCCGTTAACCTGGAAAATCCGTCATGTTCCACCTCCACCCCTCGCGGTAACTGGCAGATAACACGATGGCTGCCGCCAACCGAATCTCGAAATTTTTGTGTATAATAAGGTTTATTTGGCGGATATGGTTCAACGTCATCCACCATAAGCATATTATGCCCCTTACTCGATAAATCTTGATCACCGATGGCTTCATAAGAGCGACGCCCAAGATCTACCAGAACTGGAGTAGATCCATAATGTAATTCAAAACTCCCATAATCTCGGTGCCCATGACCTGGCAAGGAACTCCAGCCGGCAGGGTCTGCATGCCATAGGCCATCCCATTTCTGATTGCCAGCCCTCAACCAGCCATCGGCGATAAATTTTGCAGACTTAACTTTTTTTTCAGTAGCCTCTCCGAAATTTAATTTGTCATACAAAACTGAGGGGGGACAATCAGGTGAAACATCTCCGATCAAGGGTATACCACCTGGCAAACAAAGATACTGAGCTGCTTTCGCAGCATTATTGGCGATTTTTTTTAATTCTTTACTCTCCATGAGCTTACTACTGAGGGCGTCTTGCCAGCACTCTTCGTACCAACTCCAAACCAGAAAATGATAATGAACCGAACCCTCTTTCAATGTACCCGATTGTGAAAAAATCCTCTTGGACTCCTCGATAAGAATTTTTTTTCCAACCTCATACCAATCTCGACGGTCCCAGAGTAAACCTCCCAGATAAAGTCCTCGCCCATTATTAGCTAGGTGATTGCCTGTGTATTTCTCTCCATAATACTCCAGTTTGGAGAATATTTTTTGGCCATGTTTTCCCAAGACCTCTAGGGTCTGGTCCCTGTTTTTGGGCATGCCATACCTGTGTATACAACGCGTCAAATATATTAATCGTTCGGCCGTTGTGTAGGGTTGCCACGCCCATAGGTCATCATTATTTCCATATAAATCGCACCATTCCTGCCACAACTCATAGGTCCATGATGGATCCACATCGGCACACCATGAAAACCGATGAAGCGCCAGAAGCGTCTCGGTATCCTTATGACTCGCATCAAAAGGAAGATTGGCATGGCCCGGTGTCAGTTGGCATTGACCACCTGGTAAATTTAACTTCATGGGAAAATTAGGTTTTTGAACGTCAGCACTCTCAATATTAGTAACCAGAGGGTCTGCGGAGAGTTGAACAACACCAGCAAGGTAGGGTGGAGTTGTCCGGGTTGGCACCTCTACTGGTTTCCATTTTCCGGCTAACCGTCCAAGCAACCAATATCTTAGCGTGGGATCATCAAAGAGTTGCCTGGCCTTCCTCCAAAAACCACCTAAACCCATAGCTTGGTCGAACCAAAAAAATATCTAATTTGCTGGTTTCCCCAGTTTGCAATTAGTTGATCTCGATTAAGAAAGTTCGAATTTGTTAGACTCGTCATATTACCCCTAAACCCGCTAGCAAACGACTTATAACCTATCGAAGCGGCCAATTTAGGATCTCGCTCTGAATTAAAATCGACACCCGGCCTGCCAAAAGGCGCGCAAAAATGTTGACATGGGATTGACAGCCTTTTCTCAATTTCGAGTTTAGACGTCAACATTTCCTCTTGAGCATGAAATTCAGACAGACTTATTAATTTTGGGTGGGTACGGGTATGGGATCCAATTTCCATACCGGCTGTAACCATTTTTTTGCAGTTTTCCCATGACAAAAATGACAAAGTTGAGCCAGTTCCTCGGGCCCCAAAAGTCCTCGCGTGTTTTGGATCGCCAAGAGATATTGATTTCCCTATGAGATCTGTAACCACGTAAAAAATGGCCGAAGCGTTATGGTCCAATAAGACAGGTAACGCATTTTCAAAGCAGCATTTGAATCCGTCATCAAAAGAAATCGCAATATACCGGCCATCGATAGGGGTGTTTTTCGTAATTAAATCTACAGCAAGGTCGTGGGAGATAAACTCTCCAAAATTTCTCAAATAATGAAGTTGACGGTCAAACCCTTTGCGCTCGTCATTGAATATATGATGATAGTAGACGAATCTTATTTCAGCTTTTCCCCGATTGACCCGACGTGGAATGGACAAGCACGATACAGCGGCATCTCGTAGAGAACGACGAAAATAGGCCAAAGCTCCGTCATTGGCGCACCAATCTTTATATCTTTTAATCTCTAAATTGTTTTTCATAAAAAATTAAAAGCTCAAAATGTATCTACATCACCGCCAATAATTGACCAATTATCAAATTCCAAAACATCAACTGGCAGGGTTCGATTTGCTAATACTTTTATAATCATTGGTGCTCTTCGATGCCGGTATGCTGACGCCCGCCTTAATACAGACTCAACGATGGGATTATTAGTTAAGGTTTCTAGCACGAGAACTCTCCGCGCCTGGGCCTTTGAAATAACCCCCGCTAAAACAGCTCGCAGGGCCGACCGGTTTGTTCCCAATAATTCGGTTAAGTGAGCACGGTTATCAGCTACCCCCCCCCATACCGACCCATGCATACCCCAAACTGCGCACGCTGCAAGACGTCCAGACCCATCAAAGGCTGTTATCCACTCGTACTCCATCCGACAATTGGGGTCGTAACGCCACCTAATCCAATCCTTTGAACGAAATATTCCACAACCCTGATTTTGGAAAGGCCATTCCTCAAACAAGCGCCAAAGCTCCTGATCGCCCGGCGGCTGGTAAGACAATGAAAACCTTCCACCACCACCCTTAGGAAGCATTTGGGTAAATAAATCAACCAAAGGTCCAGCAAAGTTTGGAATTATGTCTATTCCCGACGGTGTCACTGGTCGGACCCAATGTATAACGTCGCCAATATGGCACCAGTCAAGCTTACCAACAAATCCGGGATAACTTATAGGGTTAGGGAAGCCATATAAGACCTCGATACCCCGACTAGCAGCAAGTTCAAAACAGGCACTTGCCAATCTTGTAAAAATACCCTGCCCTCGATAACCAGGATGCGTCATGGTGTCCATCGATTGGGCACCAAGCACAACTTCATCCCCGATTTTAAGCCTCACCGGCCAAAGTGTATAGGCACCGACCAATCGATCAGAGTCGAAAGCTAACATAATCGGACATAACCCATAAGACGGAAGTAAATACCGCCAACGATCATAGGCTTCAGGCCTATTATACCCCCACACTTGTTTATATAAATTGCGTAAATTGGGTAGGTCGTCCGGGACAGCTTCCCTCACCGACCAATGTTTTTGGGTCGACTCTACCATTAAATTCTCTCTTACTCTGGCAACGAGTTCAAAATAATATTAGCTCAGAATGTTCTAATTTTTTTTTGCAAGTTGCACCAAGCGGTGCTGACATAATGTTGACTCGGGTTTCAAATGCCAAAACGGTGGGCTTGGCCCATAGGTCAATCTATCCCACTCACAAATTTCATCGATAAATATTTTGTCATCACTAGCCCAAGGATAGTCAAAAAACCTCAAAACTTCGCCAGCATATAATTCTTTGTGTATTCGGTTACAGCAGTAAAAATTTGTGATAGGGGCTGGGTTGCTTCGAAGATAATCAAAATATTGATCAACAGCTGTTGGCGGCATTTCCTGCATCGAGACAACGTTAAAAGCCAGGGAAATAGGTATGAGGCTTAGTAAATCTGAGTTGTCAGCACGAATTGCGATGGCAGATATGTTGGGATCTAACAATGCCTTCGATAGTGAGTCTTCATCTTCGGCTAGACCCAGGGAAGCTCCCGGAACACCTCGCAGATAATACATCACATCGAGCGTAAGTGGCGTTTTCAAATTAACAAAAATTATTTTCTTTTGAGGAAATGCATGTGACAAAAGGGATCCTAGCACGCCATATCCATCACCAATTACGCAAACTTCTCCATTCGTCAAATTTACATCTATTAAATCGCGGACCAGCGCCAACGTTAAGGACTGTCGGATCATATCATTCGTAAATTGCCGGCGCTGGTTACTTGCTACCAATTTACCTATTTCATAGCTTGTTTTAAATGTTGAAAAACGCCGACCCATTCTCCTCCAGGGTGTTTGCAATAACCAATGTGCAAAACGATTTGCCGCTCCCGTTTTCATTGAAACGTTTCCTGCGGATATTCGACCGGAGGTTTCGCCCATTGGGTTTACCGAAAAATTTTTCAATTCTTCTTTCCAATAAGATGAAATGGAAAGATCCGAGTCACCTTGTTCGGCAACTAAAAATTCAATAACCGACTGATTCGTTATCAATTCCATAGAGCTAATATTTTCCCCATAAAGGATCTTGCTCCATTACCGACTCAACCCGATCTATATCTTTGGGACTATCCACAGAGTAATATGGCCGGATCGGGGCGAGCGCCATTCTCTGACGGCGACCGTTGTCATAAATTCGGTTTGAGTCACACGACTCAGCAAGCTCAAGCGGAGATTCGGCCAACGAAGTGAACCATTGAAGAAAGTCCATCCTAAATCCAAAAATACCCCCCACACGTTTAGCTCCTAGCTTTGAGGAGAAAGTACCTGGTTTGTAATAGGGAATAGGTGCACGCGAGGTGTATAGAAGGTCGCCCCTAATATCGTGCACTAACTTCACACTATCCGGATTTAACATCTCATTTTCTTCAAGAATTGGCACGGCTAACACCGTACCGGTAACCGTTGCATCGACTTTAAACGGCTGCACAACGGCGTTTATGACATCTGGTCCCAACAATGGTTCATCCGCCTGAATACAGACGATGACATCCGTTGTTGAGACGTTATCACCTTTGAGTTTAACCGCCTCCGCAACACGGTCTAGTGCCCTTTTATGTTCCATCGACGTCATAATTACTGGGTAATTTTGGCTTTCGGCGTACTGATAAATTTCATCATCGCAAGTTGCGATTATAAGTTCATCTAGACTCTCACAAAGCCGAGCACGTTCGAAACAGTGTTCCAGCATCGGTCGCCCGCAAATCGGGTGTAATGGTTTCCCGGGAAATCTACTCGCCGCCATTCTCGCTGGGATAAAACCAAAAACTTTCAAATTCATACTTCCATTGTTTTATTTGTACTTATGAGCCATCTGTTAAATTCCATCGATTTTTCCAAACTGCATCAGCACAATAAATGTTGTAAACGAGTTCCATTGTTTTTAATGCATCCTCAGGGGATCCATGCAGAACAGGCTGATTATTTTCAATTGAATCATAAAATTCGGCAATCTCCATTTCCCAGGACGGGTCGTAATCATATCGTCTAGTTTCTTCGATTGGATCGCCCCTATCATCAGCACCTGCATAAGCAATCGTCAAGGATTCGGCTCCATAGCTCTTTGAACCAGAGAGTATCCCAGAGAGGCTCAAACTGCCTTTTTCAAGCGTAATATCGAGATTAAACCGATGTCGCCATTGCGTAGCGGACGAGTGCAACATCGCAACTATCCCCTCGTTTGATTGCATAAGGCCGTAGGCATTATCCTCAACGTCAAGGTTCCAGTAATCGTTAGAAATTATGCTGTAGACTCTCTCGAATTCTCCCCCAAATAATCGTATCAGATCGACCATATGAATGCCCTGATCTAACAGTATTCCACCGCCGGCAAGTTTTCGTTTGGTTCTCCAATCACTATTTTGCCCGTAGGTAATTAATTTAGATTTTCCATATACCCCGCGAAGGTTGATAACATTTCCCAAGTCTTTTGAATTTATAATCCCTATCGCGTCACTGACTGAGTCATGGTAACGGTGATTAAAACCATATTTTAAAACAAGGCCGTTCAAATTCTCGTAGACAGATAAAACTGACCTTATCTCCTCGACATTCCGACCTGGGGGCTTTTCACAAAACACATGGCATCCGCTCTGCAGTCCCCGAATTGTCGCTTCAGCTGCAACATCATTGCTGAGGCAAACAAAAATTATATCCAAAGTGTTCTTGTTCAAATCTCGAAAATCAGGGCAGTAAGTAACTCCATCATCTAGAACTCCGTTGCCCTCAAATGCTTGGTCAGAAACAGCAACAGTTTTTAGGCTCGGATGAAGATCGATATAGTGGCGCCGGCGTTTACCGACGATACCATATCCGGCAATGCCGACCCTTAATATTCGTGATTTGGTCACACCAGAGGCGTCCTATATAACGCCGAGATATCGTCATTGGGTCGCCCCAGACGGGACGATTGTATTTCAGGGCCAACTTTTACCCATTTGCCAACTTCATCGGACACATAAAATGCGTGAAGCAACGATAGCGTTTTCTCACAATCTCCCCGATCTACTGGGTAAACACCTCTTTTAGTTAGGTGATTGCGGACATCGGCATATAACTGTTGATGGCCAAATCCATATACAGCACCGTGTCCAGTAATAGACTGGAAGTCCTCACTATTTTGTCCACATTGGCTAGGGTCCGGGGTGAAAATTTGGAGTTCATTCACCGCAATTCCCCCAATTTGAGCCAAGCCTTTAGATCCAACAATTGATATGGATGCCTCAAAATCATCCGGTCTGGCAGCCGTGGTCGATTCAAGAGATCCTACGGCACCTGACTGATACTTGAGTGTTGCAACAGTAGTATCCTCAACCTCAATATCGGCTCCAAGTGTCCGCATGGTAGCATTAACCTCATCCACCTCACCTCCAAGATATCTAAGCAAATCTATATGGTGAATTGTCTGATTTGTAAGTGCGCCACCGTCGTGCGAAAAAGTTCCCCGCCAATGCGAAAGATCGTAATACCGCTGAGGTCGACACCATCTCAAACGAACATTAACTAAGCGGATATCGCCGAGGTCTCCCGCTAATAAAGCGCTTTTGACGCATTTAACGGCCTTGTTATACCTATTCTGGAAGACCGGAAATATTTGACAGTTACGCAATTTCGCGATTTCATAAACATTCCGCATTTGTGCGCTGGTCATAAATGTAGGTTTTTCAACAACAATATGTTTTTCATATTGATTTAGCACCTCTGTCGCATGTTCCGCGTGCATGCCAGATGGGGTAATGATTGCGACAACATCAATATTTGGCAGATTTTCAAGCATGTCGTGATAACTAATAAAATGGGGTACTTTATATTTTTCCCCATATGCTCTAGCGCGTTGCTCATCCAAATCACTGACAGCAACTAGTTCGACTCCCTCTGTGCGAGAAACTGAGGAACAATGATGTCCCGCGACACGACCGCAACCAATCACACCAATACATATACTGTTGGAATTCAACTTTTTCTCTTTCCAAATATTTGGAATTTGCGGCAAACTTCAAACTTTACTATCAGTCGTGACCTGCCTGGTCCCAAGCCCGGTTAAGCTGGTTGATTCGTATTTTTTGAACCGTCGTTCGAACCGGTATTTGAAGTTGTTCTGGCAATGCATGAAATATCGTCTTTGCGGCCTGTTTTACCTGAAATTGAAGCCGGCCATTACTAGTCCTTTTATGCTGTTGGAGAATTGACCTAAGCTGGCGCAAGTATATCGATGCATCATCGAGTTTTTTAGCTTCAACGAGTGGCAGACTGCTATCAATTTGCTCTTGCATTAACCGAAACTGATAATCTGTGAATGTTAAATATTTCTTTTGGAAATCGTAGGTGGAAAAAGGATTAGCTACCAACGATATCAAAGGCTCCGCATCATTGGACAATGCCAACTCAACAAATTTTTCTATCTCAAGTGCATTGACCGAATTCAGAGTCATACTCAAAGTAAAGGTGAATGGTTTTCGAGACTTTAGCTCTTTTAGCTTTACAAGGTTTGCCATCACGGCGTTCCAGTCAGCATTCCTTCCTCTAACCCGCAGGGCCTCGAAACTCTCTGGCGTTGCAGCATCCAACGATACGGCCATACACGTGATGGGCACCCGTTTTAATATCGCGTAATTTCGATCAGTTATAAGTGTCGCATTCGTAATAAAGTAAAATCTTGTTTCTAAATTTGCATTATGATTCTCTAATAATTTAACCACAGGGCCGAAATAAAATGGTTCTCCACCAAACGGGTACACCACCTGCGCCGAACGCGCGTAATCAGGAATCTGGTTGATGAAATTTTGGGGTAACTTTGCCCTAACCTTGGCATCCTCGCGCTGGTAACAATGGTAGCAGTCTAAATTGCAGGCATAGCTGTATGTAAACCTAAACCACCGAGGTTTTGACTTCAGTCGAGTGAGTCTCTGCCTAAACTCATTTTCATTAAGCTCCGCATTTCTCCTAGGTTCACCCTCTTCATCAAGTTCACTAAACCAATCAAGATTTTCGTATTTCTTTCCACCACGGAGAACCGGGCAAGTGTGGGGACAAAAGGCTTGAGCACCCTCGTTCTTCATTCGTTCACGGATAGCAACAAAGGACTCACCATTCCATATATCGTCAATGTTTTTCTCATTTACATTGCCGAGAACGGTATCGTTATTGCAGCACATAGTGACATTTCCATTTGGATTATTCACTTCAAAATGTGCCCAAGGATGTTTACATATAAATTTTTTCATTCTTTCTTCGCTAGCGTTTACGGAGAAATTGATTCTATCTGCCTAGCCGATAACATAATACACCCCTAACTTCCTATTTCTTTTTCCCAGACGGCGTAATTTGGAGCAGCGTATACCGTCTCCCAGGGCACATCTGGCCTACTTGAGGAATTAACCAATTTGGTTTCAAAACTCTCCACTGTTACCAGCTCCGCCTCAATATGATCAGGTAAGATATCAACCGCAATACAATTATCCGGCAACAAACGAAATGTTGGTATCCCGGCGAGTAAACTCTCTAAGCCAGACGTTCCCGTACCATAAAGCATCGCTGATAACTTTGTTTGGTAGGGAAACGAAATCTTCGTTTCACGAATTGAGTCAGTCTCATCAAAACTAAATGGATAAAGTGGATGCTGCTTGACCAAAAACTGGGCTCCGTTCTTTGCTGCCCTATCAACTGCCTCCATCAATGCACTTGAAACTTCGCAGTTTGAGGACAGAGCAACAAAAATTGGTCCGCTCGCCTCGTATTCAACATGAAACTGCCTCTCGATCCTCAGTGCTCCGCCCTCTACCAGCTTCTCTGCAGGAACACCCCAACGAATCAATCGGCTCGCATAAGCTGGTCCGCTACTGATAACAATATCAGGAAAACTTCCTAATCCGTCCACGTTAGTGCGAATAGAATAGTTATATTGATGGCGGCCGACCACTGTATGCTGATATCCACAGGTCCTAATATTCAGCGCCTTGGCGGACCTTACCAGCATTCGCTCCCAAGGGTGGTTTTCCCAAGGCCAAGCAATTACTTCCGGGCGCACCTCGGAGAGCCATCTATTCTGACAATGCTCTTGCCAATAGTTACTGACTAGAGAAGCCGTGCCGTTTTCCTTCGCCGCCGCCCGGCGTACTAGCCATTTATAGGGTCCGGTAATATGTTCCCGAGCTGGCCACCATAAAACGAATAGAAGACGAAGTGAAAATACTATACTGCCCCAACCATGCAAACTTGCCGTTCGTTTATCTACCGCCAACTCCGTGGCTTTCTCTGGTCCCCCATCCGTATGAACTAGACGAACAAGCCCGGGGAACTTCATCATTATATCGCGAAAATAGGCATCCGTTCCATCAACTCGACTAATCGGATGCCCATAAACGATAATCGCTTTCGTAGCACCAAAATGATTTTTTCGCTGATAACCAGTGATAATTGAATACCAAACAACGCGACTCACCAACCAAGCCCTGGCAAGCAGGCCCCTCAAACCCAAGCGCAACTTACTTGGCCAAATGAGAGGTTGACGACTTGAATTAACATTTGGCAGCGTAGAAAGATGCCTGAATAACCAAGGATCCTCGCAGACAACAAGGACGTCTCTAGTCTCAGTGGCGAGCTTGGAGACAAGTGCAGTCCATGCCAGCATGAGGCCTAAGTCACAGTTGTAAGAAGCAGCGGTGGGTGCATGCGCCAAATGGGCAAACTTTCCTCGACTACCAAGTTCTAGCCCTAAATCCCACCACTCCTCTCTAATTTTATCAAAAGCCTCTTCAATTAGATAAGCAATGTTCGGGTATTTTCGCTCGGGGTCTAGACCATGATAAGTGCCAGAAATTGATACCCAGTAATGATAACAACAGTTAGCCCGCCGCCGTGTTCGAAGTAGAACGGGCATACTAAGTATAATCAGCTCTATTTATCATATATTTGTAGATGATAGGCTCGTTAATTTCTTTGGTCAAAAAGGAAGGATTTTAAATAATATCGATAAAAGAAGTTTGTAAAATATCAATTGAAAATATATGAAGATTTTAACACTTGAATGCTTTTTTCAATATCAGGCATTGGCGATTTTTTATTTTGAAGTTTTTGTTCGATAGAAACAAATCCAGAATATCCTATTTGATTTAACATTAACCCCATTGCTATATGATCAATCTCACCGCTTGCACCTAAAGTAACCAAGCCGGGTTCGTTAGCGTGAAAGTGCACAAGCTCTTCTGACACAGCCTTAAAGGTCTCCAATGTTGCCTCTTGGTTCTCAATTAACGCTTTGGCATCAAGCTGAACCCTAACCCCAGGACTGTCGATCGCGCGAACAATCCTCAGGCTTTCAATAGCTGAATTTACAAAGTCCGTGTCATTTGGTCCTAGAGGTTCCAAACAAATACATAACTTTTTTGACTCCAATTCGACGGCTAGTGAACCGAGAAAATCAACTGCCTGGCGATAAGCCTCTTCCTGATTTATCAAACCTCTAGCTCTGCCTCCACCGTAAATCAGCGTATGCCCTCCCAGATCTCTGCACACGCTAGACAAATGAGTTAAAAAATCGCGCGTTTTAGCATTTACCTCTGCACCTTTGAACAAACCGAGATTGGGATGATCAAAAAAAAGTGAGTGTAATCCAATAATTTGTAATCCGTATGAGTTAACCTCCCTCCGGAAGGCCTCAACTTTACGGAAAGAGAGACCCTCCCATGTGTCAGACCAAACTTTACTCGGCGCCACCTCCAATCCCGCCACCCCGAGATCCGCCAAATAGCCCAGATATTTCGACTGCTGAAAAGATGGTAGTGCAATATTTGAAATGGAAATCTTCATACTATCATGAGGGCTGGGATCATTTTTACATCAAATACCAATTAAGCCGTCATTGTTAAAATTTCCAGCTCATCCGGACTAATGCGTCGTGGGCTAAGTCTGAATGCGTCTTTTGGGTTTGTTCGGCAACCACTGGTACCAATTACCTCAAAATTTTTCTGGGACTCTTGCGTTTCTCCAAGGAATTTTTCTCGATAAATTTGTGCGTATTTTTCTCGAATTTTCTTACCTTCCTCATCATTTTTTTCACTACGGAGAATTTGAGG
>MDTA01031457.1_pt1 | contig 13693 bp, 10 predicted proteins | sample 811151 | NCBI WGS metagenome assembly MDTA01 (sample SAMN05326648, study PRJNA326480) | marine metagenome | isolation source: seawater | place: Indian Ocean: South | collected 2010 | reverse complement strand
GCGCATGTGAATCCAGCCGGCCATTTCGATGGCGCCGCAGAAGGTGATCTCGCCGTCGCCCTGGCTGAAGTGCAGGTCGCCCACGGACAGGCCGGCGTCTTTCACATACACCGGGAAGTAAATCTGCGAACCGCGTGACAGGTCCTTGATGTCGCAGTTACCGCCGTGCTCGCGGGGCGGCACGGTGCGCGCGCCCTCGGCGGCGGCCGCCGCTTTCTCGCTGCCCTTGAGTTTGCCCATATGGGCGGTGTCGGCGAACGGCAGATTGACCAAACCGGGCACGCGATCCGGCTCGGTGTCGTAGAGTTCTTTTTCGCGGCTGTTCCACTCGTTGAGCATGTCCTTGGACGGCAGGCAACCGATCAGCCCCGGGTGAATCAGGCCGGCGAACTCCACGCCGGGAATATGCCGCGACTTGGTGAACATGCCGTTGAAGTCCCAGATGGTTTTCTGCGCTTCCGGGAAATGCTCGGTGAGAAAGCCGCCGCCGTTCTGCTTGGAAAAGAAGCCGTTGAAGCCCCACTGGCTTTCCTCGAAGGTGCCGATGTCGAGGATATCGACCACCAGCAGGTCGCCGGGCTCGGCGCCTTCCACGCCCACCGGGCCGGACAGGAAATGCACCTGGGTGAGGTCCACGTCGCGCACGTCCTCGGCGTTGTCGTCGTTATGGATCTGGCCGCCGGTCCAGTCGTGGCATTCAACGATGAAGTCGTCGCCGGGCTTCACCATCGCCGCCATGGGAATGTCGGGATGCCAGCGGTTGTGCACCATATCGTTGTCGTAGGGCGAAGTGTCGAGATCGATTTTAATGATGGTCTCAGCCATGGTGTCGGTTCCTCCAGTTTTTCGGGCAAGCGTGATTCCGTGGGTTTCAATATCGGTGATCGGCGCACCGCTCACCATTCGCGAAAAGGCCCCGGCGACTACGTCAGATGACGTATTGCCCGGCTCAACGGTTCACCGGCACCACGCTCAGCCGGTCGCCGTCGAGCAACGCCAGGAAGGTGTCGTCGGCGGGACGGTCCAGCAGGGCCCGGGCGAGCGCCGGTTCCAGCTCGGCGCGCAGGCGGCGGGCCAGATCCCGGGCGCCGAAGCGGTCGTCGTGGGCGCGGCAGAGAAACTGGCGCGCGCTGTTGTCCAGCTCCAGACGGGCGTCGCGCCGCGCCAGACGCTGGTTGAGTTTGCCCAGCTCGATGTCCAGCAGGGTGTCCAGCCAGGCGGCATCAAGCCGCTGAAACGGCAGTACCCGGTCAACGCGGTTGATGAACTCCGGGTCGAAACGGCGATGCAGAGCGCGCTCCAGGACCCGGTCCTCGTGGCGCGGCGACAGCCCCAGCCAGTGCCGCCAGCCCTGCTGGAAACGGGCGCGGTAATCGCCGGCCTCGCGGGCGCCCACATTGCTGGTCATGAAAATCAGGGTGTTGCGGAAATCGATGCTGCGGGTACCGCCGGACAGCAGCAGCCGGCCGCTTTCCAGCACATTGAGCAACGAGCGGATCACTTCGGTGCTGGCCTTTTCCAGCTCGTCGAACAGCACGATACCGGGCTTGCTGAAACTGCCCTGGATCAGATCCACGTCGAACAGGGTGTGGCCTTCCTTGCTGCCCACATAGCCCGGCGGCGCGCCGGTGAGTGCGGCGGCGTAGTGCTCCTGGGCCAGGGTGTTCATATCGATGCGGCAGAAGCCGTCCGCGCGGCCGTGAATCGCTTCGCTGATCAGCCGCACGGTTTCGGTTTTACCCACCCCGGTGGGGCCCATGAACAGATTCACCGCCAGCGGCCGATGCGGGTCGCCGATGTCCGCCTTGACCACCCGCAGCATGTCTTCCATGGCGTCGAGCACCGGCGCCTGACCGACGATGCGGGCGCGCAGGCGCGCCATCACCGCCTCCGGCTCGAACACAAAGCGCGGTGCCCGCTCCGGCCGGCTGGCCCGTTCCTCCCGGGCCAGCCGCTCCTGGTTTTCCTGCAGACGGTCGTTGATAAAGGGCATGGCGGACTCAGGCATTCTTCTCTTTACCGTCCACCGGCAGGTCCTTCACCGGACAGTCCGCCACGCCCACCGTGGAGCGGGTCATGGCTTCCACGTTTTGCTGGGCCTTCTGGGCGTCCATGACCCAGGTGCGGTAGAACTCGAACGGGCAGTCCGCGATGCCCTTGTCGCCGTCGCCGGAATCGTGGATGCCGGTGTAGCCCCGGTGCAGCAGCTTGAACAGGTGGTTCTGGGATTGGTCGTTGGCGCGCGCGTCGCGGATCTGACTGATCGAGAGCTGGGCGTACTGAATGCCCATTTCCTCTTCGCCGCACTCGCCGAGCGTGCGGCCGTCGAAGCCGATAATCGCGGAATGGCCGAAGTAGGAGTAGACGCCGTCGAAGCCGGCCGCGTTGGCCACCGCCACATAGCAGTTATTGGCCCAGGCCATGCTTTTGGACATCATCACCTGCTGCTCCTTGGCCGGGTACATATAGCCCTGGCAGCGCACGATCAGCTCGGCGCCCTTCATGGCGCAGTCGCGCCAGATTTCCGGGTAGTTGCCGTCATCGCAGATGATCAGGCTGAGTTTCATGCCCTTGGGGCCTTCGGTGACGTAGGTGGTGTCGCCGGGGTACCAGCCTTCAATCGGGCACCAGGGGATGCACTTGCGGTACTTCTGCACCACTTCGCCCTGGTCGTTGATCAGAATCAGAGTGTTGTAGGGGGATTTGTGTGGGTGTTCCTCGTGGCGTTCGCCGGTGAGGGAGAATACGCCCCAGGTCTTCGCTTCCCGGCAGGCGGCGGAAAAGATCGCGGTCTCGTCGCCGGGCACGGTGGCGGCGGTGTCCATCATCTCGTCCGGGTCGTACATGATGCCCATGGTGCTGTATTCGGGGAACACCACCAGGTCCATGCCCGGCAGGCCCACCTTCATGCCTTTGATCATCTCGGCGATGGCGCGGGCGTTATCGAGCACCTCGGCGCGGCTGTGCAGGCGCGGCATCTTGTAGTTGACCACCGCCACCCCGACGGTATCGCTGCTGCTGGAAATATCACCGTGTCGCATAACGTTGCTCCTCGCTTTCGTTGAGCGGATTCAGACCGCCAGATAGCTGGCGATCTTGTTCTGGTCGGCGTCCTCTTTGTCTTCCTGGTGAACGATGTCGCCTTTCTCGATCACCAGAATCCGGTCGGCGATCTCCATCACGAAGCTGAGCACCTGCTCGGACACCACGATGGACAGGCCGCGTTCGTCGCGGATACGTTTCAGGGTGCGCGCCATCTCCTGAATGATGGAGGGCTGGATGCCTTCGGTGGGCTCATCCAGCAGCAGCACCTTGGGGCGCGTCGCCAGTGCCCGCGCGATCGCCAGTTGCTGCTGCTGGCCGCCGGACAGGTTGCCGCCGCGCCGGTGCTGCATTTCTTCCAGCACCGGAAACAATTCATAGAGGTCGCGTGGCACCTTCTTTTCGCCCACCGCCGCCAGGCCGGTTTCGATGTTTTCGCGCACCGTGAGGGCGGGAAAAATCATTCGCCCCTGGGGCACGAAACCGAGCCCGGCGCGCACCCGCTGAAAGCTTTTCATGGCGCTGAGGTCGGTGTGGTTCAGGGACACGCTGCCGGCACGGCTGGGGGTCATGCCGATCAGGGATTTCATCAGCGTGGTCTTGCCCATGCCGTTGCGCCCCACCACCGCGACGATCTCGTTGTCGTTCACGTCCAGATTCAGGTCGCGGATGATGGTGCTCTGGCCGTAGGCCACGGAGTGATTCGATACTTTCAGCATGATCAGTGCCCCAGGTAGACTTCGATGACTTTCGGGTCCTGCTTGACGTGTTCGATGGACCCTTCGGAGAGCACCTTGCCCTGGTGCATGACGGTGACCCGGTCGGCGATGTCGCCGACGAACTGCATGTCGTGCTCGATCACCAGCACCGTATGATCGCGGGTGATCACACGCAGCAGCTCGGCGGTCTTCTTGCGTTCCGCCACCGACATGCCCGCCACCGGCTCATCGAGCATCAGCAGATCCGGCTTCTGAATCAGCAACATGCCGATTTCCAGCCACTGCTTCTGGCCGTGGCTGAGCAGCCCGGCGGGCTCGTTGAGCTGGTCGCTCAGGAAGATGGTTTCAGCGATGCTTTCCACCGCTTCGACCACCGCCGCGTCCCGTTTGAACGCCAGCGCCCCCATCACCGTGTGGCCCTGCGAGTAGGAGACCTCCAGGTTCTCGAACACGGTCAGGTCCTCGAACACCGAAGGGTTCTGGAACTTGCGGCCCACCCCGGCGTGCACGATCTGGTGCTCCTTCATCTTGGTGAGCTCCTTGCCGCCGAAGCGTATCGAGCCCGCGGTGGCGCGGGTTTTACCGCAGATCAGGTCGAGCACCGTGGTTTTGCCGGCGCCGTTGGGGCCGATGATCACGCGGATCTCCTTGGGGTCGAGATAGAAGGACAGGTCGTCCACCGCCTTGAAGCCGTCGAACGACACCGTCAGACCTTCCACGGCGAGCAGGAAGTTTTCCTTTTGTGCATTCATCAGGGTTTCTCCGCGCTGAGTTGATCGGACACCACCGGCGGCGCCTGCGGTGCGGGCTTGTCCTTGTCCAGGTACTTGCCGATCACCGGCAGGCGTTTTTCCAGCGGCATGATGTAGCGCTCATAGAGGCCGGCCAGACCGTTGGGGAAAGCCAGCACCACACCGATAAACAGCGCCCCCATGGCGTAGGGCCAGAGTTCCGGGAAGGATTCGGAGAAGCCGCTCTTGGCCGCGTTCACCAGCAAGGCGCCGTAGACACCGCCAAGCAGGGAGTAACGGCCGCCCAGCGCGCAGAACACCACCATCTCGATGGACGGCACGATGCCCACGAACGACGGCGACATGAAGCCCACCTGCAGGGTGAACAGCGCCCCGCCGATGCCCGCCAGGCCCGCCGCCAGGCAGAACACGAACACCTTGAACGAGGCCACGTCGTAACCGGAGAAGCGCACCCGGTTTTCCTGGTCGCGCATCGCCACCAGAATCCGCCCCAGCTTGGCGTTCTGCACATGGCGCGCGACCAGCAGGCTGAGGAACAGCAGCCCGACGCAGACGAAGTAGAGCGTGGTCTTGGCCATGTCGGTGCGGATATTCCAGCCCATCAGGGTTTGCAGGTCGGTGATGCCGTTGACGCCGCCGGTGAGCCCCTGCTGGCCGATGATAAGAATGGTCAGAATGGCGGCGATGGCCTGGGTGATAATGGCGAAGTAAACGCCGCCCACGCGCCGCTTGAACATGGCCACGCCGATGATGAAGGCGAGTAAGACCGGCACCGCGATCACCGCGATCAGGGTGAACGAGAAGCTGTGGAACGGCTGCCAGAACCCCGGAAGCTCGGTGATCTGGTTCCAGTCCATGAAATCCGGAATGCCCGGCGTGGACTGGTTCTTGGTGGCCTCCGGCGTGGACGCCTCCAGTTTCAGAAACATGGCCATGCAGTAGCCACCCAGGCCGAAGAACACGCCCTGGCCGAGGCTGAGAATGCCGGCCTTACCCCAGCACATCACCAGGCCGATGGCGGCGAAGGCGTAGGTGAGATACTTGCCCACCATGTTGAGGCGGAAGGGATCGAGCAGCAGCGGCAGCACCACCACCAGCAGCAAGGCCAGCAGCAGGTAGTAGATCCCTTCCCGGGACGTCAGCCATTGAAGGGGAGAGTTGGTTTTCATCACGGACTCCTAGCGACGGACCTTCAAGGCCATCAGGCCTTCCGGACGCAACATGAGAATGCCCACCACCACCAGCAGGGTGAGTACCTTGGCCATGGAACCGCTCAGGAAGAACTCCATGGTGGATTGGGCCTGGGAGATACCGAAGGCGGAAATAATGGTGCCGACCAGGCTTTGCGCGCCGCCGAACACCACCACCAGGAAGGTATCGACGATATAGGCCTGGCCGGACGACGGGCCGGTGGAGCCGATCATGGTGAAGGCGCTGCCGGCGACCCCGGCGATGCCGCACCCCAGCGCGAAGGTGGCCCGGTCGACGCCGGCGGTGTTGATGCCCACCGCTTCCGCCATCGGCCGGTTCTGCACCACCGCGCGCACTTTCTTGCCCCAGCCGGAGCGGTACATAAGCAGATACACCGCCAGCGCAATGGACAGGGCGATCACCATCACGAACAGGCCATTGATCGGCAGTTGCACAAAATCCGTGACGTTAAACGCGCCCATCATCCAGTCCGGCAAGTCCACGCCCACTTCCCGGGCGCCGAAGATCGACCGGTAGGCCTGCTGAAGAATCAGGCTCAGCCCCCAGGTGGCCAGCAGCGTATCCAGAGGCCGCCGATAGAGATGCCGGACCATGGCCCATTCGACAAAGGCGCCGAGTGCACCGGAGACCAGGAACGCCAGCACCATGGCGAAGAAGAACGAAGCGGCGAACAGCTCCGGCATCAGGTTCTGGAAAAACTGCGAAGTCAGGTAGGTGGTATAGGCCCCCAGGATCATGAACTCCCCGTGGGCCATGTTGATCACGCCCATCTGGCCGAAAATAATCGCCAGGCCCATTGCCATGAGAACGAACACGGAAAACAGGGACAAACCGGCGAACCCCTGCATGGCAAAGATGGACATCAATTCCGTTGAGGAATAATCAGCAAACATGGCAATGCTCCCCTGCGGTTAAAAAATCCCGACGCCCACCGGGGGCGCCGGGTACGGACGGTTACTTGTAACCTTCAGGGAAGGGATCCGGCTCCATCAGGTCCTTGGTTTCATGGACCACCTTGTACTGGCCGTTGGTCTGCGCCACGCCGATGCGGGTCTTCGACCAAAGGTGATGGTTTTCATGGATGCGCACATAGCCTTCCGGGGCTTTCTTGAATTCGATACCCGGGGAGGCTTCACGAATCTTGTCCACGTCGAAGGAGCCGGCTTTTTCCACCGCCGCCTTCCACAGCCACGGGCCCAGATAGGCGGCCTGGGTCACGTCGCCGATCACCATGTCGTCGCCCCAGCGCTCCTTGAACGCGGCCACGAACTCCTTGTTATTGGGGTTGTCCAGGCTCTGGAAGTACTTCATGGAGGCGTACACGCCTTCCACGTTCTCGCCGCCGATACCGCGGATTTCATCCTCGGTGACGGAGATGGTCAGCAGCAGCGGATCCTCTTCGGTGAGATCGACACCGGCGGCTTTCATCTGCTTGTAGAAGGCCACGTTGGAGCCGCCCACCACGGAGGCGAAGATCACATCCGGCTTACGCAACTTGATCTTGTTGATCACCGAGTTGAACTGGGTGTGGCCGAGCGGGTAGTACTCCTCGCCCACCACCTTCAGACCTTTCTTCTCGATGTGAATACGGGCGATCTTGTTGGAAGTACGCGGCCAGATGTAGTCGGAGCCGAGCAGGTAGAAGGTCTTGGCGCCCTTCTCCTTCACCGCCCAGTCGATGCCGGCGAGAATCTGCTGGGTGGCTTCCTGGCCGGTGTAGATCACGTTGGGTGACTGCTCGAGACCTTCATAGAAGGTCGGGTAATAGAGCATGCCGTTGAACTGCTCGATCACCGGCAGCACCGCCTTGCGTGAGGCGGAGGTCCAGCAGCCGAAGATCGCCGCCACGTCGTCCTGGCGCAGCAGCTTGCGCGCTTTCTCGGCGAAAGTGGGCCAGTCGCTGGCGCCGTCTTCCTGAACGTATTCGATCTGCCGGCCGAGCACGCCGCCCTGGGCGTTGATCTGCTCGATGGCCAGTTTCTCCGCCTGCACCGAGCCGATCTCACTGATCGCCATGGTGCCGGTAATGGAATGCAGGATGCCCACCTTGACGGTGTCTTCGGTGACCGCCAGGCCGGAGGTGTTGACCTCGGACGTGGGCGGCGCGGCGAACGACGGCGTGCTTAACGCCAGTACCGCCGGCAACGCCAGCAGTCCGGCCAGCAGACGGCGGCGCGGACGCGACGGCAAGGAATGCTTCGGTGTCTTCATGGTTAACCCCTCGTTAGCGAAATGCATGGATCCCCGGGAGCCCGATGGCTCCGTCGACCCTCGCTAACGAGTATGGGAAGGCGGCCGGTGCGCTCCCATTCGGCGAATACGCCATGCCCCTACGTCATTTGACGCATTCCGCGCCGCCGGCGCCGGCCCTAGGCTGCGCCCTTGGGGTATCCACGCTTCGGGGGTACGGCACGAATCGTGCTTTCTTCTTGGCCCGGCTTTCGGGTATTGCGGACGATCAGGCATGGCCATCGAACAACGCATCTTCCGGGTGCGGCGCAACTACAATAAGTGGGTCGCCAACCAGACCCTGGAAGACTTCGCCCTGCGCTTCACCGGCAAGGCGGCGCGCCGCTGGTCAGCAGGACGGGTGGCGAACACCGCGCTCGGGGCCATTTCCTTTCTGGCGCTGGAAGCCATCGGCGGCGCCATTACGCTGAACTACGGTTTCACCAACGCGGTGGCGGCGATCGCCGTGGTCAGCGCGGTGATTTTCCTGCTCGGCCTGCCGGTGAGTTACTACGCGGCCCGCTACGGCGTCGACATTGATCTGCTCACCCGCGGCGCCGGCTTCGGTTATCTGGGCTCCACCCTCACCTCGCTGATCTACGCCTCCTTCACCTTTATTTTTTTCGCCCTGGAAGCGGCGATCATGGCCATGGCCCTGGAGGTATTGTTCGGCCTGCCGCTGACGCTGGGCTATGTGGTCAGCTCGCTGGTGGCGATACCGCTGGTGACCCACGGCATCACCTACATCAGCCGCTTCCAGCTGTGGACCCAGCCGGTCTGGGTGGTGCTGCAGCTGGCGCCGTTCGTGTTCATCCTGTTTCAGGACCCGGAGTCACTGAGCCGCTGGCAGGGCTTCGACGGCGCCATGGGCGGCGACGGCGCCTTCAATCTGGTGCTGTTCGGCGCCGCCGCCACGGTGATGTTTTCCCTGGTGGCGCAGATCGGCGAGCAGGTGGATTTCCTGCGCTTCATGCCGGAGCCGGGGCCGGAGCGCAAACAGCGCCGGCGCTGGTGGCTGGCGATGCTGGCCGGCGGCCCGGGCTGGATTATCGTCGGCGGGCTCAAGGCGCTGGCCGGTTCCTTCCTGGCGGTGCTGGCGTTCTCCCACGGGCTGCCGCACAGCCAGGCCCAGGAACCCATGCACATGTATCTGGTGGCGTTCAGCCATATCACCGCGCACCCGGCCACGCTCATGGCGCTGGCGGGTATTTTCGTGGTGTTGTCGCAGCTGAAGATCAACGTGACCAACGCCTACGCCGGCTCCATCGCCTGGTCCAACTTCTTTTCCCGCCTCACCCACAGCCACCCGGGCCGGGTGGTGTGGCTGGTATTCAACGTGATGATCGCCCTGGTGTTGATGGAGATCGGCATCTACCGGGCGTTCGAATCCATCCTCGGCAGCTACGCCATGGTGGCGGTGGCGTGGATCGGCGCCCTGGTCGCCGACCTGGTGATCAACAAGCCGCTGGGGCTGAGCCCCAAGGGCATCGAATTCAAACGGGCCTATCTCTACGACATCAACCCGGTGGGCTTCGGCGCCATGGTGATGGCGACCCTGGTGGGGCTGGTGGCGCGCAGCGGGTTCTGGGGCGGCGACGCCGAGGCGCTGGCCTCCTTCCTGGCGCTGCTCACCGCGTTCGTGGCGTCGCCGCTGATCGCGCTGCTCACCGACGGCCGCTACTACATCGCCCGCACCCCGGAGCCGGCCACCGCCACCCGCGGCCGCCCCTGCTGCATCTGCGAGCATCGCTTCGACGATGAGGACATGGCGTTCTGCCCGGCCTACAACGGCCCGATCTGTTCTTTGTGCTGCTCCCTGGACGCGCGCTGCAACGACGCCTGCAAGCACCACGCCCGCTTTCAGGAACAGCTGATGGACTGGCTCGGCGGCATTCTGCCCCGCCCCATCCTGGTTCAGTTGCGCTCGCGCCTGGGGCATTTCGTCGGGCTGCTGACCCTGGTCACGCTGGTGATGGCCGGGCTGCTGACGCTGGTCTACACCCAGGTGGCGATCACCGATCCGCAGGTGCGCGACCTGATGGCCACCACCCTGGCCAAGGTGTTCGCGATCCTGATCATTATCAGCGGCGTGGTGGCCTGGCTGTTCGTGCTGGCCCACGAAAGCCGCGTGGTCGCCCAGGAAGAATCCCACCGCCAGACCCGCATGCTGATGGCGGAAATCAAAGCCCACGAAAAGACCGACCGCAAACTGCAGAAAGCCAAGGAACTGGCGGAGGCCGCCAACCAGGCCAAGAGCCGCTACCTCACCGGGCTCAGCCATGAGCTGCGCTCGCCGCTCAACGCCGCCTTCGGCTACGCCCAGCTGCTTGAGAACGACCCTTCGATACCGGAAAACCGGCGCGGCGCGGTGGCGGCCATCCGCCGCAGCACCGGCCATCTTTCCGATCTGATCGAAGGGCTGCTGGAAATCTCCAAGATCGAAGCCGGCCGCCTGGAGCTGTACCGCAACCGGGTCAGGGTGCGTTCACTGATCGACGAGCTGGTCACCATGTTCCAGTTGCAAGCCGAAGAAAAAGGCATCGGCTTTGAGTTCCACAGCCAGGGGCGCATCCCCGAATGGGTGACCACCGATGAGAAGCGCCTGCGCCAGGTGCTGATCAACCTGTTGTCCAACGCCATCAAATTCACCAGCCAGGGCCGGGTGGTACTGCATATCCGCTACCGCAACCAGGTCGCCGAGTTCACCATCCGCGACACCGGCGTGGGCATCGCCGAGGAAGACCAGCAGCGCATCTTCCGGCCCTTCGAGCGGGTCCGCAAACCGGGCATGCCGGCGGTGCACGGCACCGGCCTGGGGCTCACCATCACCAAGCTGTTGGTGGATATCATGGGCGGCGATCTGCAGGTCAGCAGCACGCCGGGCCAGGGCAGTGAATTCCGACTCTGGGTGATGCTGTCCAGCGTTGCCCACGCGGACGCGGACCGGGACAGCCAGCGCCCGGTGGTGGGCTACCAGGGGCCGCCCAAATCACTGTTGGTGGTGGACGACGACCCCTCCCACCGGGGCCTGGTCAGCGACCTGCTGACGCCGCTGGGGTTCCAGGTCACCGAAGCGCCGGACGGCCAGACCGGCCTGGACATGGCCCGGCAAAGCAACCCGGACCTGATCCTGCTGGACATCGCCATGCCCGGCCTGGACGGCTGGCAAACCGCCGCCGCGCTGCGCGCCAACGGCTACCGGGGCAGCCTGGTGATGCTGTCCGCCAACGCCCGCGAGAGCCAGACCGACGCCCCCGCCGGCCTGCACGATGACTACCTGATCAAACCGTTCAAACTGGGCGGCCTGCTGGACACCCTGGCGCGCCACCTGGACCTGACCTGGCGCCATCATCTGGACGGCGACCTGCGCGAGACGCGGCGCATTCCGGTGTCCCAGATCCGCCTGGACGAAGGCCTGCGCGATGAACTGCTGGCCCTGGCGGAGATCGGCCACCTGGCCGGCCTCCGCGACGCCCTGCAGCGCGCCGAGCAGGACCGGCGGCTGCCGCCTTCCCTGGTCGGCACCCTGCAAGCGCCCCTGGAACGCTTCGATTTCCAGGCCCTGATCAAATTGCTGGAGCAGACCCCATGACCCCTTCGGTCCGTAAGGACGTGATTCTGGTGGTGGACGACTCTCCGGATTCCCTGGGCATGATCCACCACGCCCTGGACCAGGCCGGGCTCACCGCCCTGGTCGCCCTGGAAGGCGAACAAGCCCTCGGCATCGCGGAAAAAATGGTACCTGACCTGGTCCTGATGGACGCCGTGATGCCCAACATGGACGGCTTCGAAACCTGCCGCCGCCTGAAACGGCACCCGGAACTGGCGGCGGTGCCGGTGATCTTCATGACCGGCCTCACCGACGCGGAGGATGTGGTGCGCGGCCTGGAAGCCGGCGGCGTGGACTACGTCACCAAGCCGGTGCGCCCGGACGAGCTGATCGCCCGCATCCGCGTGCACCTGCACAACGCGCGCATGACCCAGGGCGCCCACACCGCCCTGGACCGGCTCGGCCAGGCGTCGTTCTCCACCGACCGCCAGGGCCACTGGCGCTGGGCCACGCCCCGGGCGGAACACCTGCTCGCGGAGGCCGGCGGCCAGCGTGACGAGCGTCTCGCCCAACTGGCGGCACACATCCGCCGCTGGCTGGCGCGCCGCCCGGAACCCGGCGACCAGTCCGCCCTGGACAGCGACCACGGCGAGCTGCGCCTGCGCTACCTGGGCGACACCGGCTCCGGGGAGCCGCTGTTCCGGCTGCTGCAGCGCGACGGCGAGGAGGAAAGCGAACTGCTGCGCCAGCAGCTACGGCTCACCCGGCGGGAATCCCAGGTGCTGCTGTGGATCGCCCAGGGCAAGACCAACCGGGAGATCGGCCAGATCCTGTCGCTGAGCCCGCGCACCGTGAACAAGCACCTGGAGCAGGTGTTCCGCAAACTGGGGGTGGAAAACCGCACCGCCGCGGCGGCCATGGCGCTGCGCTGCCTGACCCGCACCTGAGCCGTTACGCCGCCTGGCTGGCCTGCAGCACTTCCGGCATCAGGGCGCCCACCAGCATAAAGGTGAGAATCAACAGCCCGAACGCCATCGCCAGACCCAGCAACGGGCCGATGGCGAAGGCGCGGTGGAAAATAAACGCCTGCACCGCCAGCTGCCAGCTCACCAGCAGCAGATAGACGCCCTCCAGTATCGACGGCGTGCCGCCGGCGGCGTGGCCGATCAGCAGCATCGGCAGGGCCAGCAGCGACAGCGCGATATCCACGCCGATCAGGGCGATGGCGGTCTGCGTCCAGCGGCCCAGCAGGTTTTTGAACGCCAGGACCAGGGCGCTGGACCCCAGCAACAGCCCCATGGCCAGCAGCTGCACGCCCACCATCTGCGCCACCGACAGCCCGTCCTGGAGCGCGGCACTGAGCAACTGGATCACCATCCACAGCGCCAGCAGAATGCCCACCAGGGGCGGCGCGTAGGGCATGTCTTCCGGCCCGCGGCGGAATACGCACAGGCGGGCGAATACGTTCAATAAAGCGTTCATGGTTCCTCCCGGCGCGTATTGTTCCAGAGCGCCGCGCTCGACACCATGCCCTGGCAGCCTGTTAGTGACGCCCCAGGCAGGCTAAAATGCGCGCCAATTCAAGCAGGAGGTCCGCAATGGCGCGCAAAAACGCTTTCTACGCTCAGTCCGGTGGTGTCACCGCCGTGATCAACGCATCCGCCGCCGGGGTGATCGAAACCGCCCGGGAGAACAAGCAGACCATCGGCAAGGTCTACGCCGGCCGCAACGGCATCATCGGCGCCCTCACCGAAGACCTGATCGACACCGGCAAAGAAAGCAAAGGCGCCATCGAAGCGCTCAAGCACACCCCCGGCGGCGCCTTCGGCTCCTGCCGCTACAAGCTCAAGGACCTGGAAAGCTCACGCCGCGAGTACGAGCGGCTGATCGAAGTGTTCAAGGCCCACAACATCGGCTACTTCTTCTACAACGGCGGCGGCGACTCCGCCGACACCTGCCTGAAGATCTCCCAGCTGTCGGAAAAAATGGGCTACCCGATCCAGGCCATCCACGTGCCCAAGACCGTGGACAACGACCTGCCGATCACCGACGTCAGCCCGGGCTTCGGTTCGGTGGCCAAATACACCGCCGTGAGCTGCCGCGAAGCGGCCCTGGACGTGGCCAGCATGTGCGCCACCTCCACCAAGGTGTTCGTGATGGAAGTGATGGGCCGCCACGCCGGCTGGATC
>MDTA01214284.1_pt1 | contig 13697 bp, 10 predicted proteins | sample 811151 | NCBI WGS metagenome assembly MDTA01 (sample SAMN05326648, study PRJNA326480) | marine metagenome | isolation source: seawater | place: Indian Ocean: South | collected 2010 | reverse complement strand
GGATTTTTTTCTAGACTTATATTGCTGATACTTGAATTGTTTTTTTTCAATTTATTTTTATTTTTTTTAATTGGCTTAAAGTCAGACACAGCTGCAGCACAAACGGCTATATCAACAGGCAGAGCTTTTTTTACTTCATTCATCATTTCTTTTGCCGAAACTATCTTTTTAATTTTTAAATTTTTAGAATAAGTTAAATTTGAAGGTCCAGCTATTAGCTTGGTTTCTATACCCAATTTTTTTAAAGCTAAAGCAACTTCATATCCTTGTTTTCCACTTGACTCGTTTGAAATATATCTAACCGGGTCTAAATATTCTCTAGTTGGTCCAGTAGTAACTAAAGCTTTAAAGTTTCTGTTTTTAACTAAATTTTTTTGATCAAAGTAGTTTTTAATAAAAGAAAATATTTGTCTTGGACTCGACATTTTTCCCTCTCCATATTCTCCACATGCCATTTCACCCTTTTCAGGACCTATAAAATAATACCCGTAATCTTGTAAAATTTTAAAATTCCTTTGAGTTGCTTTATGCAACCACATCCTTACATTCATTGCAGGCACTAAAAGGATATCTTTGTTTGATGCTAACAAAACTGTGGTAGCCAAATCTTCAGCTCTACCTAAACTTAATTTTGTCATAAAATTTGCAGTTGTGGGCAGAACAATAACTAAATCAGCCCATCTAGATAAAGCTATATGATCAATTTCGGCTTCATTTATTTTGTCAAATATATCTTCAAATGTTTTATTTTTTGTTAGCGATGTTATTGAAAGTGGAGTAACGAATTCTTTACCACTTTTTGTGATAATAGTTTTTATAGTAACATTATATTTTTTTAATAATCTTATTAAATCAAGAGCTTTATAGGCTGATATACCTCCGCCGATTATTAAGAGAATTTTTTTATTTTTTAATGACATAATTTAATTAAAATACTAATAAAATTACAATTACAATACCAAATATTCCAATTATAGAGTTGTTTCTGAAATTTTTTAACTTCATTTCTTCTATCTCTAAACTTTTGTTGTTTTTCAACCCAATATTTAACTTACCTTCAGCCATTAGTTGGAGGGCATAATTAGCTTTATCCATTAAATCCGGAAAATCTGGAATTCTTTTTATTATTTCAGCTGAGGTATTAATAGCAGTATCAAAAGTTTTCTTTGGACTTTTTATGCTTTTCAACCAGTCCTCTAAAACAGGTCTTGAAACATTCCAAATGTTTGTTTCTGGGTATAATTTTCTTGAAACTCCCTCAACAACAACCATAGTCTTTTGCAATAATAACAAAGGTGTTTGAGTTGGCATGTTAAATTTTTCAGTGATTTCAAAAAGTTGTGCTAGAAGATTTCCTCCAGATATATCTTTAATTGATTGACCAAATATTGGTTCACCAACAGACCTTAAAGCTTGCGCAAATTCTTCTCTCGAAGCATCTTGTGGAACTAAACCAGCCTGAAAATGTACCTCAGCAACCTTCATATAATCTCTTTGAATAAATCCATACAATATTTCGGCTAAATATTTTCTATTATCTTTGTCTAATCTTCCCATAATACCAAAATCTACCGGTATAATATTTCCTTTTTTATCTACAAATAAATTACCTTGATGCATATCACCATGAAAAAAACCATCTCTAACCGCTTGTTTTAAAAAATGTTGTATCAAATTTTCTGCCAGTAATTTAAGATTAATTCCCAATTCTTTTAATTTTGTAAGCTCTCGAATTGAAACTCCTTCAACTTTGTCTAAAGTAAGAACTTTTTTTGAGGTATAATTCCAATAAATCTTAGGGACAATAAAACCATTATCATTTTTTGTATTCTCATAAAGTTCATTTGCTGCCGCGGCTTCGAAACGCAAATCCATTTCAATATTAGTAATCTCTCTTAAAAGATGAACAACTTCAATTAACTTAAGTCTTTTTGCTTTAGCAAATATATTTTCGACAATATAAGCAAACAACATCAATGCATCTAATTCTTCATTGAACAACTTTTCAATATCCGGTCTTAAAATTTTAATAGCTACTTCTTTATGTGTGCCTTCATATTTAATTTTAGCTATATGAACTTGTGCGATAGATGCTGCGGCTATTGGTTCACCAATTTCTATAATATTTTTAAACTGACTTTCCCCAACTTCATGTTTAATAATTTTTTTTGCTTCATAAGTTTCAAAAGCTGGAAGTTTATCCTGTAATTTTTCTAAATTTTTTGCTACTTCCTCACCAATAATATCTGGTCTAGTAGCAAGAAATTGACCAAGTTTAATGAAAGTTGTTCCCATTCCCTCTAAAGCAGAACACAGTCTTTCACCTGGTAATTTTTTCTCACTTAATGTTTTTCGCTGAGAACCTAAAGACATTAAATTAAAGAAAATGTTAATTAAAAGTGGCAATCCATATATTTGATTAATTGTCTCTATAGCACCAGAGGTTGACAATTTTCTAGCAATTTTTACTAATCTAACAACTCTATTAAACATTTAAATTTTCCATCCAGAGTGAATAGCAGATATACCGCCGGAAAGATTTCTGTATTCAACTTTAAAAAAACCGCTTTTCTTTATCAAATTTGCTAATTCTTCTTGAGCATAAAATTTGTCTATACTTTTAATCAAATATTCGTAAGGAATTGAAGATCCTACTACATATTTTCCAATAAAAGGTATAATTTTGGAATAGTTTTGATAAAAAAAATTAATTATTTCGTTATCAACTTTTGAAAATTCTAAGCAAAAAAATCTGCCACCTGGTTTTAAAACTCTATAAGCTTCTTTTAAAGCTAAATTAATGTCAGAAACATTTCTTATTCCATAACTAATTGTATAAAAATCATATGTATTTGATTTAACTGGTAATTTTTCAGCACTTGCTTGATACCATTTAATATTTTGATATTTTTTGAGCATCGATTTTCCAACTTTTATCATTTGTTGATTTGGTTCTACACAAACTATTTCAGGGCTGTTTTTAAATCTTTTAGAAAAAATTTTTGCAATATCACCTGTCCCAGACGCTACATCAATTAAATTATTTTTGGACTGGGGATTCATCCAATCAAATAGTTTTTTTTTCCATATTCTATGTATTCCCAGAGACATTATATCATTCATAAAATCATATTTTTCGTGAACTTGAGAAAATACAGAATTGACTAGCTCGGATTTATTTTGAATAGTATTTTTCATTAATAAATTATATGCCAGAATTACCAGAAGTTGAAGTTGTTAAAAAGTCTCTTGAAAAAGAGATCAGCAATTTGACTATAAAAAACGTTCAAATTAGAGATGGTAATTTAAGATATAAAGTAAAAAAGCATGATATTAATAAGATAATAGGTTTAAAAATTTTAAAAATTAGAAGAAAATCTAAATATTTGCTTTTTTTTCTTAGCAAAAATTTTGTACTACTCATTCATTTTGGTATGACAGGAAAATTTTTACTAGAAAAAAAAAATCAGAAGAAACAAAGAACTAGCTTCTATTATGATATAAAAAAAAATGAAACCAATAAACATGATCGCCTGATTTTTTTTTTAAATAATAATATTAAATTAATTTATAACGATATTAGAAAATTTGGGTTCATCAAAGTTGTCTCTACAAATAAAATAAATTCTAATCGTCATATAAGAATACTTGGGCCAGAACCTTTAGGTCAATTATTTAATTTTGAATATTTTAAAAGATATATAATCAAAAAAAAACAAGTAGTGAAAAACTTATTAATGGACCAAAAGTTTATCTCTGGACTTGGAAATATATATGTTAACGAAGTACTTTTTTTAAGCAAAATTAATCCAAATCGTAAAATTAGAAAACTGAGAGCTTTTGAAATTGATGAAATTATTCGTAATACAAAATTAGTACTTAAAAAAGCTATTTCATTAGGAGGATCATCAATTAAAAATTTTTCTTATAAAACGGGTCAAAAAGGGAGTTTTCAACAACACTTTAATGTATATGGTAAAAAGGGGAATAATTGCTCAAATTACAAATGTAATGGTATTATAAAAAAAATCAAAATAACCAATCGAGCAAGTTTTTTTTGCACAAAATGTCAAAAATAATAAAGTTGACCACCATTATTCTCGGATATATACATTTTGAAAAATATGCCTAATACAAAATCAGCAATTAGAAGAGTTAGAAGGGTAAAAAAACAGACCCAAGTTAATAGAATAAGAAAAAGTAAATACAAACATGCAATCAAGCAAATGGAGTTGTTAATAAAGTCTAAAGATAAAGCAAAAGCCAAAAAATATTTCCCGAAATTTCAATCGATTCTAATGCAGGTTGCTAAATCTGGTGTTATAAATAAAAAAACTGCTTCAAGAAAAATTTCTAAAGTTTCTAAAAAAATATAATTTCAAATAAACAATTATAAGTTGATAATTAAAAATAGAATTATCTATATTTAGTTTAGTAATTCAAAATGTAGTTTAATTTTTAAGTTGTATTTTTTTTTGTAAAATTTTTTTCTATCATGACGTTAATGTTACAACCTAAATCAATTTTTTTTCTAAATTTAATTAATAATTCTTGCAAATTTTTTTAAAAGAGAGTTTAAAGGAATCTCTTTAAGAAATAATTACATGGAAAAAAATAATACTAAAAAACAAAACGTTTATATCTCCGAAGAGGAAAAAACTTTAGTCTGGGAGGACATACAAAACTCTTTTAAAAAAACATTTGGAAACGAAATTTATAATAGCTGGTTACAAAAAATTTCTTTAGTTAAAGAGTATAATGATTATTTAATACTTGGAGTACCAACGAGATTTTTTAGAGATTGGATAGTATCAAGATATTTAGATAAAATTTTGGAGCAGGTAAAAAGCTTTAAATTAAGCTTAAATAGGATTGAATTTAAAATAATAGAAGAAACCTCAACGAATACAGATTTAATTAAAATAGATGAACTTAATAAGATAACAGAAATAAAAGACTCTATACTCAATTATAATAGATTAAATCCAAGTCTTAATTTTGAAAACTTTATTAAAGGCAGCAGTAATGACATCGCATTGTCATATTCAAAAAAAGTTTGTGAGCACATCTCGAGGTATAATCCTCTATATATATGTGGAGGTGTGGGCCTGGGAAAAACCCACTTATTAAACGCTATAGGATTAGAACTTCAATCTGAAAATAATGTAATGTTTATTTCAGCTGAGAGATTTATGTACCATTTTATAAAGTCAATAAAGAAAAACGATATGGTAAATTTTAAGGATTTTTTTAGAAAGTCATCGGTTTTTATAATAGACGATATTCAATTTATTAGAGGCAAAGAAAGTCTTCAAGAAGAATTCTTTCATACTTTTAATAGTCTAATGGACAAAGGTTCACAAATTATTATTTCTTCAGACAGAGCCCCAAATAAACTAGATAGAGTTCAGGAAAGAATAAAATCTAGATTGTCTGGAGGGTTAGTTGTCGATATCGAGACTCCAGACTTAGAATTAAAGAAAAAAATTATCATAAAGAAAATTTCTGAAATTGAAAGTCAATTTAAAGAAAGTATCAATTTAAGTAGTGACGTCATCGATTATTTGGCGAACGAGAGCAAAACTAATATAAGAGAACTTATTGGTATACTAAATAGGGTCGTTGCATTTAGTAGAGTACATAACCAAGTTTTGACCGTAGGCAATTGCAAAAATATTTTAAAAGATGTTTTTAGTCAGATAAAGATAATTACTGTAGATAAAATTCAAAATGTTGTTTCTAATTTTTTTAACATCCCTTTAAGTGAAATGCTTTCACAAAGGCGATCAAGGCCTCTTGCTAGACCAAGACAAATTGCAATGTTTTTATCAAAAAAAATGACTTCACGATCCCTTCCTGAAATCGGAAGAAGATTTGCTAATAGAGATCATACAACAGTAATTCATGCAGTTAAAACCATTACAAGGTTGTCTGAACAAGACGATGAGATGAAAAAAAATATTAATCAAATTAAAAGTCTTTTACTGGAACAGTAATTGAGATGCAATTTATTATCAAAAGAGATATTTTATTAAAATCACTAAATTTTGTTCAAGGTATAGTTGAAAAAAAAAATACATTACCAATTTTATCAAACGTTTTATTAGAACTTAAAAACAATAAACTTTCTATTGTTGCTACTGATTTAGATATAATTTTTTATGATGAAATTAATGAGGTGAAAATTTTAAAAGAAGGCAGCACAACAACTTCTGCGGCAATTCTTTACGACATTTTAAGAAAAATATCTGCCGACTCAGAATTGAATTTTCATTTAAAATCAGAGAATAAACTTAGTTTAAAAAGTGATAATTCAGATTTTAACTTGCTGTGTCTACCAATTGATAATTTTCCTTCATTTTCTGATGAATTTGAAGGCCAAGAAATTGAGCTTAATAAAACCAGATTTTTGAAACTTTTAGATAAAACGAAAATAGCGATCTCCAATGATGATACAAGACATTATTTAAATGGTATTTACTTACATTTAACCGAAGCTCATGGAAGAAACTTTCTAACTGGCGTTGCTACAGACAGTCATAGATTATCCTCAAGTAGTTTAGAGGTACAAAAAGCAGATAATTTTTCATCCCTCATTTTACCAAGAAAAGCTGTTTTTCAACTATGCTCACTTCTTTCAGAAACAAATGAAAGATTAGTTATGCAATCAACTGAAAACAAGATTAAATTTTCTACGGGAAATATCAAATTAATTTCAAAAGTTATTGATGGAAAATTCCCGGATTATAAAAAAGTTGTACCATCCGATAACAAAAAGATTTTATCTGTAACAACTAAGGATTTTGTTAGCTCTATAGAGAGGGTAACAACTGTATCAATTGATAGAAAAGAAGGTGTCAAGTTAGCCATTAACAATGAAAGCGTACAACTCTCAGTAAATAGCGCTAACTCCGGTGAAGGTAACGAAATTATTAAAGCTAATTTTAATTCAAGTCCACTTAATATTAGTTTTAATTCAAAATATTTATTAGATATTGCTTCAGTTATTGAAGATAGAAATCTTAAAATAAATTTAAAAGACTCAGTTTCACCAGTTCTTATCGAGGATGCATCTGATAAAAATAGTTATTATGTTATAATGCCTATGAAAATCTAATTTTGGTTATTTTTACAAATTTTTTTTTATTTCAAGCTAAAACCCTTGCTAAATAATCATTCTAAGCTGTGTAACCACTAGGTCGTTTTCTATTAACATCAAAAAATGATATAAATAATTATCTAATTTATAACAATGTCAAAAAATTCAAATTCAATATCCAAACAATCCTATGGTGCGGACTCTATTAAAGTACTTAAAGGTTTAGATGCAGTCAGAAAAAGACCAGGTATGTATATCGGAGATACCGATGATGGTTCAGGCCTACATCATATGGTTTTTGAGGTAATTGATAACGCTATAGACGAGGCGTTAGCTGGTCATTGCAAAAAGATTAATGTTACGATTAATAAAGATAATACAGTTACAGTTGAAGATGATGGTAGAGGTATACCTGTAGATTTACATAAAACTGAAAAAGTGTCTGCTGCTGAGGTGATAATGACACAATTACATGCCGGAGGAAAGTTTGACCATGACTCTTATAAAGTTTCAGGCGGCCTTCATGGAGTTGGAGTATCTGTAGTGAATGCTTTATCAGAAAAATTAGAGCTTAACATTTATAGAGATGGAAAAGAGTATTTAATTACTTTTAGTAATGGAAATACTATAAAATCATTGAAGCAAATCGGTAAAACCAAAAAAAGAGGGACAAAAATAAATTTTTTACCTTCAAAAGAAGTTTTTTCATCAACAAAATTTAGCCCATCAATTTTAGAAAAAAGAATAAGAGAATTAGCTTTTTTAAATAAAGGTATATGCATAACTCTGTTTGATGAAACTTCTAAAAAAGAAAAGGAATTTGTACATAAATATGATGGCGGAATTATCGAATTTGTAAGGCATATAAATAAGAAAAAACCAATTTTAGTTAATAAAAATGAGAAAGAGGTGTTTAGAAAGCCAATTTATGTAACAGCTTCAAAAAATAACGTTACAGTTGAATGTTCATTTGAATGGAATTCAGGTTACTCAGAAGAGGTCCTACCTTTTACAAATAATATTCCACAAAAAGACGGAGGAACACATTTGCTCGGTTTCAGAAGTGCGCTTACAAGGGTGATCAATAAATATTCAAACGAGAGAAATAATAAAAAAAATAAAATCAATTTATCAGGTGAAGATATTAAAGAAGGTTTAACCGCAGTTCTTTCTATTAAGATGCCAGATCCTAAATTCTCATCACAAACAAAAGATAAACTGGTTTCATCAGAAATAAGATTAATTGTTGAAAATATTATAAATGACAAAGTTTCAACTTGGTTTGATCAAAATCCTTCAATCGCAAAAGTGGTATTAGAAAAAATTACTCAAGCTGCTATGGCTAGGGATGTTGCAAGAAAGGCAAGAGATAGCGTTAGAAGAAAAGGTGCTTTTGAGTTATCAGGACTCCCAGGAAAATTAGCAGATTGTCAAATACAAAAGAGAGAAGGGACTGAACTATTTATAGTTGAGGGTGATTCAGCTGGCGGCTCTGCTAAGCAAGGTAGAGTGCGTGAATACCAAGCTGTTTTACCATTAAGAGGTAAAATTTTAAATACGTTTGTAAATGGAAAAAATAATGGTGAAGATCACTCTACAAAAGCATTATCCAAAATGATGTCATCTAATGAAATCGTTACTTTAATAAATGCTCTTGGGACTGGATCCAAAGACTTTAACATTGAAAATTTAAGATATGACAAAATAGTAATTATGACTGACGCAGATGTAGATGGCTCACACATCAGAACTTTACTACTTACTTTTTTTAATAATTATCCCTTCAATCAATTGATCGAAAAAGGTCATATTTATTTAGCACAACCACCATTATTCAAAGTAACAAAATCAAACAAAAGCGTTTACATTAAAAATGAGAAATCTCTCGAAGAATATATACTTAAAGTTTCAGATAAGATTGACAAAAAAATTAAAAAGGGATCATCCGAATATAATAAATTTATAAAAGAACAAAGAGAAAAATTATCAATACAAAGATTTAAGGGATTAGGAGAAATGAATCCCGAAGAATTATGGGAAACTACATTGAATCCAGATAACCGAACTATGCTAAGAGTACAGTATACAAAGGGTACAAAAGAGAAGTCAAAGGAAGATCAAAAAATGATTGAAATTTTAATGGGCGATGAAGTTGCTCCCAGAAAAGATTTTATTACTAGCAATGCTTTAGAAGTGGTAAATTTAGATATCTAATACTATAATGAATTTTTCTACTCTTTTCAGAATAGGAGAAAACCTTAATTTAGATAGAAAAACGCTGATTAATTTGAGGTGGATTGCCATATTAGGTCAATTTTCGGCAATAAACATAGTATATTTTTATTTAGATTTAGAATTTCCAATTTTATTATCTTATTTAGTAATTGGTTTTGGTTTCATTACTAATTTTTATCTTCAATTCAGTATCAAAAAGGCTGAACTAAAAGATTTTTATGCTGCCATCTTTTTAGCTTATGATTTATTTCAATTAAGTCTGCTATTGTATCTTACTGGAGGTATTTCTAATCCATTTTCAATATTATTAATAATTCCAACAATAGTTTCGTCTACATTTTTAAGCATGGGAACAACAATTGTTTTAGGATTCCTTACAGTAATCTGTTTGTTGTTATTAAATATTTTTCATCATCCATTGCCGGGGATACACGAAGGATCAATTACTTTTCCGAAATTATATTTAATAGGTTACTTTGCAGCAATAATTATTGGATTAGTTTTTTTGAGTTATTTTGGTATAAGGTTTGCTGGTGAAAATAAAAGAAGGTCAGATGCCATAAAACAACTTCAACAAGTTATTGCAAAAGAATACGAATTAGAGTCTTTAGGTGGGCAGGCAGCTGCAGCTGCTCATTCTTTAGGCACCCCTTTAGCTACAATAAGTATTACAGCTTCAGAGCTTAAAAAGGATATAGGAAGCAATAAAGAAATCTCTAAAGACATTGATCTAATAATTAGTCAAACAAAAAGGTGCGGTGACATACTAAAACAAATATCTAAAAAACAAATTAAAGAAGACACATTTTTTAAGAAAACTTATTTAGAAAGTTTATTTGAAGAAATTTTAGAAAATTTTAAAGAAACTTCCTCTAAAAAAATTACATTGATTACTTCTAAAGATAAAAATAAACATAATTTCAAAAGAACTCCCGAGTTAGTTTATGGATTAAGAAATTTTATTGGAAATGCAGTTAAATTTTCAAAGACCAAAGTAGAAGTTAAAATTGTGAGCGACAATAAATTGATTAAAGTGTTAATTAATGATGATGGTCCAGGCTTTCCAGATGATATTATACAAATTTTAGGAGAGCCATATATAAAGTCAAAATCATCGCTTGTAAAATCAAATGCTGGAACTGGATTAGGAACTTTTCTCGGAAAAACTTTATTAGAGAGAGAAAATGCTAGTTTATCATTTTCGAAAGATAAAGATCTTGGAGGAGCTTCTGTTGAAATTACATGGAAAGTTGAGAAAGAAAAATTTATCTCTTAAATTCAAAAATGTAAGACAACATTTTATACGCTAATTTTGCCACTAAAAAATTGTATGAATTAAAATTTTTAATCGGAGCCAATTCATTTATATCTGCACCAATAATATTTGAAATTTGACAAGTTTTTTTTAGAATTTGCATCACTTCATCCCACATTAATCCCCCTGGTTCTGGAGTACCAGTTGCGGGCATTATACTTGAGTCAAATCCGTCTACATCAAAGGTAATATAAACATTCTTCTTTTTAAGAATTTTGTTTAACAAACTTAAATTCCAATTTTTTTTATCTTTTGCCCAAAAAATTTTTATTCTTTTTTTATTTTTAATATAAAAATTCATCTCAGATTTAGAGAGATTTCTTATTCCAAAAGAGACAATTTTTACATTTTTAAAATCCAAACATCTTTTAATCGCTGATGCATGAGAAAATCGTTCACCATTGTAACTTTCTCTCAGATCTGCGTGTGCATCTATATGCAAGATAAATACTTCTTTATATTTTTTTATAAAAGGTCTAATTGATCCAGGGGTAAGGGAGTGTTCTCCACCAAAAATAATTGGAAATTTATTGTCGGAAATTATTTTTTGGTTAATACTAGATAACTGATTTAAAGCTGACAAAATTTTATTTTTTATTGGAAAAGGCTTAAGAGTCTTTATCCCTATTTTTTTATAAGGCTCTTTATTTAGTTCTTCATCAAATAATTCTACTTGATGTGATGCTTTAATGATTTCCTTAGGTCCATTTTTAGTTCCTCCTCCATAACTCACAGTTTTTTCTAAACCAAAAGGAACGACAACTACTTTGTTTTTAACTTTTGAATTATTTTCGTATCCAAGAAAACCTTTTTTTTGACTAAGGTAGTTCATTTAAGATTTGAATATTTCAGAAAAATTTCTTCTCTTTCTATTCTTCCAATTTTGCCTGTGATAAACATCACTTGCAATTAGCGGAAGAACACTAGTTGCTTCTGCAAATACCATTTGCTCTTTTGCAATATCTACCTTCCCCCATGAGCTAGCTTCTTTCAAGGTAGAACTACTACAAGCTCCATCCCTTGTATCAGCGACTGTAATTTGAATAGCATATTTATGCATGTCTACTTTTTTCCCTATAAGATCTGCGCAAACCACTGTATCTTGTATAAAGTTTTTGGGCACTCCACCTCCGACCATTAATAGACCAGATTGCTTTGATTTAATTTTTATTTCAGTTAGTTCTCTCATTTCCCTAATAGAATCAATAGTAATATGTTTATTTGGATTTTGTTCTTGGTGCATTACCAAACCAAATCCAGCCGAACTATCTGTAAATGCAGGACAAAATATTGGTACATTGTTATCATAAGCAGACTCTATTAAAGAGCCTTTCTTTTTTGCATTCTTTTTTAAGAATCTTCAAAGTTCTATGATGAATTCTCTTGAAGTATAAGATTTTGGTTCTAATGCATTTGCAATATCACAAATTGCTTGATCGCAGGCTTGAAGCTCTTCTTCATCTATATATGTGTCATAAATTCTATCGATATAGTTTTTTCTAAGTTCAGTATCATCTTGAAATTGAGAGCCTTGATAATGTTTAAAGCCAAGCGCTTCAAAGAAATCCATATCAATTATAGAAGCTCCAGTGGCCACTATAGCATCGACCATATTGTATTTGACTAAATCGGAATATAAATTCATACACCCACCTGCTGAGGTTGATCCTGCTATAGTGAGAAAAATCGAGCAGTTTTGATCTGAAATCATTTCATTATAGATCTTAGCAGCATTTGCAGTATCTCTAGATGTAAATGACATTTTACTCATACCATCTATTATTTTTCTAGAGTCAAAAGATTTAATGTCTATGTGTTCAACTGGATTATTAAGAAATGATTTTTTGTTATGCCCTAATTTGGGACTACCTTTTTTTGTCATTAAGCAACCAAGTAATCAACTTTACTTGAATCTTCGTACATTGACATTATTGGTTTGTCATTCAGTTCAAAAATTTCGTTTGAGTAAAAACCATTAAATTTTGTTCTAAAAGTTAAGCCATATGCACCTAACTGACCTAATTCAATATAGTCTCCCTCTTTAATGTTATTAGGTAATAAAAAAGGACCTTTCATGTAATCTAAACTATCGCAAGTAGGTCCAAAAAAATTAAATGAAGTTAACTTCTTTGAATGAATTCTTCCCCCAGTTATCATTTTACTAGGTAGAACAAAATTTGGAACTCCGGCATCAAATAAAGATCCATATGTTCCGTCATTAATATACAAATTATGTTTTTTTCTTAAAATTACTTTAATTATTGTTGACCCGCTCTCCGCAACTATAGCTCTTCCTGGTTCACAAAAGATTTCAGGTAATTTTTGTAATTTGAGATTTTTTAAAGAAATTTTTATTTCATCAATATAATTTTTTAATGGTTCAGGATTTAAATCTGGATAAATTGATGGAAAACCTCCTCCTACATTTATTACATCAGGAACAATTTTAGTCTTTTTTATTATGTTTCCAATTTCACGAATACCCTTTGAATAAGAAATCTTATGCATGCATTGTGAACCAACGTGAAAACTAATACCAATTTTTTTTGAATGCTCTTTACACAATCTTACTAATCCAAGTGCTTCAGAAGGTAATGCGCCGAATTTACGTGACAAATCTATTTCGGCGTGTTCATTTGAGATAGCTATTCTGACGAATAAATTTAGGTCTTTCGCTTGATTAGTAGCTTCAAGTATTTTTCTTAATTCATCTTTGTGATCTAATGCAAAATTTTTTACCCCATAATCAAAATAAGCAGAAGAAATGCTTTCTTTGCTTTTTATTGTATGCATAAAATATAAATTAGACTCTGAGCTTATTTTTTTAATCAATTTAATTTCATTTAAAGAAGCAACGTCAAAATTTTTAATACCACTCAAAATTACTTGTTTTATAACTTTTTCATTAGGATTGGTTTTAACTGCATAGAGTACTTTACCTGGAAAGTTATCCTTAAAAAATTTTGTGGATTTTTTTATCGACTCTGGCCGTATACAGTATACGGGGTAATCAGTTTTTAGTTCATTAACTAGTTCGTTAACGTCTTT
>MDTA01164503.1_pt1 | contig 13697 bp, 8 predicted proteins | sample 811151 | NCBI WGS metagenome assembly MDTA01 (sample SAMN05326648, study PRJNA326480) | marine metagenome | isolation source: seawater | place: Indian Ocean: South | collected 2010 | reverse complement strand
TCGCTGCAATCGCTCCTCTGGGATGGAGCGGGGAAATCGACTACGCCCGCGATATCCAGCCAATTCTCTCGGAGAACTGCTACCAGTGCCATGGACCGGACGCCAAGGCCCGCAAGGCCAAACTGCGGCTCGACTTACGCGAAGATGCGGTCCGGAACCGCGACGGCTTCCACGCCATCCTCGCCGGCCAACCGGATGAAAGCGACGTCGTCCACCGCATCAAGTCCGCCGCTCACGACGAGGTCATGCCGCCACCGAAAAGCGGCAAGTCCCTGAGCAAGGCGGAGATCGGTCTTCTCGAGGAATGGATCAGGCAGGGTGCTAAGTTCTCCCGGCACTGGGCCTTCGATCCTCCACAAAAACCTGCTCTCCCCCCGATCGCGAATACCGAATGGCCGCGCCAACCACTCGACCGATTTGTCCTTTCCCGCCTGGAACAGGAGAATCTTACACCCGCACCCGAGACGGACCGCGCCACCTGGTTACGCCGTGCCTCCCTTGACCTTAACGGACTGAATCCCTCCCCGGCCGAGATCGACGCTTTTCTATCCGACAAGTCCCCACAGGCCTGGGAGAAAGTGGTCGACCGACTTCTTGATTCCCCCCACTACGGCGAGCACCTGGGTCGCTATTGGCTGGACGCTGCGCGTTACGCAGACACTAACGGCTACCAATATGACCGAAACCGGGACCAATGGGTCTGGAGAGACTGGGTGATCCACGCTTTCAATTCAAACAAGCCGTTCGATCAGTTCACGATCGAGCAGATGGCAGGAGACCTCCTCCCGGATGCCACCGACCAGACCCGGCTTGCCACCGGATTTCACCGTAATCACCCCATCACCATCGAAGGGGGAGTCGTCGATGAAGAATACCGCACCGAATATGTCATTGACCGGGTGGTTACTACCAGCACGGTCTGGCTTGGACTCACCTTGATCTGCAGCCGGTGCCATGATCATAAATATGATCCCGTATCTCAGGAAGACTTCTACCGCTTCTTCGCCTTCTTCAATCAGGTCCCCGAGCGCGGACTCAACGGATTCAATCCCAGGATCAATGCCCCCTCGCCTCTTGCAGGAGCGAGCAACGATCTCCCGCAACGACTAACCGAGGCAACAGAGGCATACCAGGACGCCCTCAAGAAGTCGGGAGCAGATCCCTCCGACTGGGAGAAAGACCTTCTCGATGAGCTAAATACCACCTGGCAGCCGGGTATCCCGGTTCGCATGATTTCATCCGGAGGCGCGACTCTCAAGGCTCTCGCGGACCAGAGCATCCTTGCCAGCGGGAAAAACCCCGGAACGGACAACTATGATCTTCTCCTTGCCAAGGAACTCCAGAGTCCGGTCTCCGCCATCCGACTGGAGGCCCTCACCCACCCCAGTCTCACCTCAGGATCAGCCAGTCGGGGCAGCAACGGAAACTTTGTCCTGAGTGAGTTTGAGGTGAGCTACCAGCTCAGGGGGGGCAGATCGGTCCCAGTTAAGATTGAACACGCCGAGGCCGACTACGAACAGAAGAACTATGGTATCGCCGCCGCCATCGACGGCCAGGCCGGGCGTAGCGGCTGGGCTGTAGACGGAAACACGAGGCCCGAGAACCGGCTCGCAGTCTTCACCTTTGCCAATCCCATCCCCGCAGGAGCAGCCTTGCGAGTACGCATGGTTCAACAATTCGGGCAGAGCCACCAGATCGGGCGCTTCCGCCTGGCCCTCGCCCGCGGCAAGACCCCCCCCACGCCCCTCGCCATTCAGTCCATTCTCCAGATCGCAGCCACCCAGCGCACGCCCGCCCAGCGCGAAGAACTCACCACCTACCTCACCGGACGCTTCGGTTCACCGGAAGTTTCCCGGGCCGCCCGCGAACTAGCTGTTCTTCGGCTCGAGAAGAAGGCTGTAAAAACATCCTTCCCGGCCACCATGGTTCTCTCCGAGAAGCCCGGGATGCGCACTACCCACATCCTCGATCGAGGTGAGTATGACAAAAAAGGGCGTCTCGTTGAGGCGGGCATTCCTTCCTTCTTCGGCTCTCTCCCAGCGGGCCAACCGGCAAATCGCCTCGCCCTCGCAAAGTGGATGACCGGCGAAGATAATCCTCTCACCGCGCGAGTAACGGTTAATCGTTTCTGGCAGCAGCTCTTCGGAACCGGGATCGTGAAATCCAGCGAGGACTTCGGGCGGCAGGGCGAGTGGCCCAGTCACCCCCGACTCCTCGACTACCTGGCGGTCGACTTCGTCGAGAATGGCTGGGACGTGAAACGTTTGCTGCGTAACATCATCCTCTCTGCCACCTATCGACAGTCATCACGTATCACCGCCGAGTCTCTCGCCCGTGATCCTGAAAACAGACTCCTTGCCCGGGGGCCCAGAATGAGGCTGGACGCTGAAGTCATCCGGGACAACGCCCTTTTTTCAAGCGGTCTGCTACGCAGACAGGTCGGAGGACCATCAGTCTACCCTTACCATCCCACCGGACTATGGCTCGAACTCAATAACCGCCCCGGCTACTCGCGCACGTATCCTCATGCCAGGGACCCCGTCAACCTCTACCGTCGGAGCCTCTACACCTACTGGAAGCGCACTGTGCCCCCACCATCCATGGCTACCTTCGATGCCCCCGAACGCGAATTCTGCATGGTACGCCGGAGTCGCACAAACACTCCCCTGCAGGCCTTTGTTCTCATGCACGACCCCCAGTTCGTAGAGGCTGCCCGCTTTCTCGCGGAGCGCATGATCCTTGAGGGTGGCGACACACCCAAAAAACGCCTTCGTTTCGGATTCCGCGCTGTCACCTCACGTCATCCCAGCCCGACGGAACTCTCCCTGCTGCAGGAGACCCTCAAGAAGCTCCTGGTACGCTACAAGACCGACCCGGAGGCGGCTATGAAGCTGCTTTCCGTGGGCGCCCTGCCCCCCACTTCCCAGTTCGAACCATTCGAACATGCCGCCTATGCCGCCCTCGCCCGGATTCTACTTAATCTCAGCGAAACCATAACCAAAGGATAAGAGCATGTCCTACGACCCCTGTACCGAGTTTCGCCTCAATCTCACCCGCCGCCACTTCCTCCAGCACGGCACCACCGCGGGAATCGGAGCCGCCGCCCTGTCATCTCTTCTCGACCTTCCCCGGTTGCACGCGGCCACCATGGCCGAGAACAACGGCCCGGGATACGAGCCTGGCACCCCGGGGCCCGTGCACTTCCCCGCCAGAGCCAAGCGTGTAATCTACCTCTTTCAGTCCGGCGCCCCTTCCCAGATCGACACCTTCGATTACAAGCCTACCCTTGAAAAACTGAATGGACAGAATCTGCCCGACTCCGTACGCGGAAAGCAGCGCCTTACCGGCATGACGGCTGGGCAAAAGTCCTTCCCGGCAGCAAAGTCTTTCACCAAATTCCACCAACATGGCCAATCCGGCCAGTGGATCAGCGACCTCCTGCCCTTTCATCACCAGATAGCTGATGACATTTGCATCATCAAATCGATGCACACCGAGGCTATCAACCATGATCCAGCCATCACCTTTTTCCAGACTGGGCATCAGCAACCGGGCCGGCCATCCCTCGGAGCATGGGCCAGCTACGGACTGGGGAGCACCAATGCCAACCTCCCCGCCTTCGTTGTTCTTCTCGACAAGAATTCCGACAATCAGGCCCAGCCAACCTATTCACGACTGTGGGGCAGTGGCTTTCTGCCCTCCAATCACCAGGGGGTAAAATTGCGTGGGATTGGTGACCCTGTTCTCTACCTGAAGGACCCTACCGAAGCTCCTCTCAAGGACAGACGCGATCTTCTGGACACCCTTTCAAAACTCAACCAGGAGCGTTTCAAGGACGTCGGAGACCCGGAAATCACGACTCGCATCGCACAATACGAGATGGCCTACCGCATGCAGATGTCCGTCCCGGAGCTTACCAATTTCTCCGACGAACCGGAAAGCACCTTCAAGCTCTACGGGGAGGATGCCCGCATTCCTGGCACTCACGCTGCCAACTGCCTCCTCGCACGCCGACTCGCCGAGCGAGATGTGCGCTTCATCCAACTCTACCACCGCGGCTGGGACCATCACTCCAACCTGCCAAATCGACACCCGCGGATCGCAAGAGAGGTCGACCAGGGCTCCTCCGCACTCATCCGTGATCTCAAGGAACGTGGCATGCTTGAAGACACCCTTGTGATCTGGGGTGGCGAGTTCGGCCGCACTGTCTACCGCCAGGGCGGCAATGCCAACAGTTACGGCCGCGATCACCATCCTCGCTGCTTTTCAATCTGGATGGCGGGTGGCGGCATCAAGGGCGGCATGAGCTTCGGCGAGACAGATGACTGGTGCTACAATATCGTGGATAAGGACTCAAAGGGAGTTCACATCCACGACCTCAACGCGACCATTCTTCACCTGCTGGGCATCAACCACGAACGACTCACCTACCGATTTCAGGGACGGCACTACCGACTCACCGACGTCCACGGACAGGTCTTGAAGGGCCTGCTGACCTGAACTCGAACCTGTCCTGGATGAGGTCAGGCCAGCCCTATCCAAGGAAATCATGGATACGACCCTTCGGTCGCCCGATAATCGCCTTCTTACCCTTGACCAGCACTGGTCGCTGCAGAAGTTGCTTATGCTTGAGAAGAATCTCTATCAACGCCTCCGGGTTGCCCTCATAGTCAGCAGGATCAAGTTCAAGCTTCTTGAATTTTGAATCCTTGCGCACCAGATCCTCCACCGGATCTTCCATTCCATTTACGATTCTCTCCAGGGCTGCTCGATCCGGCGGCGTCTTGATATAGAGAATCACCTCATAATCTACTCCCAGTTCCTCGGCGACCGCCAAGGCATTTACGGAAGATCCTCAGTGAGGGTTGTGATAAATCGTAACCTTCGGCATGCGAATCGAATAACCCGCCCCGCCCCCGCGGTCAACATTCTCGACCGATTCAGACCTGATGGAAACACCAGGGGACCTTCCAAGGTATTACTCGCAGATAGTGGACATTCGACCCCGGGTAGCAGAAACTACCGCCGATCCATCATGAAGAACACCTTTCTCCTCATCCTCTGCCTCGTGGCAGTAGTCCCTTCGAAAGTCCAAGCTGAGACACGAAACACCACCACGAAACCAGAATACGTCGTGAGCGAATGGGCTACCGATCCTGCCATTGCGAACACCGTGGCGATCTCGGTAGATGACCAGGGCAGAGCCTATGTGACTGCCGCCAGACGCCGCAAACAAAGCAGCCTCGATATCCGCAACCACCAGGACCTCGTAAAGAAGGACCTCAGCCTGACCACCGTCGAGGAACGCCGCACCTGGTATCGCGAATACCTTACCGGAAAGAACTGGATTCCTGACCGCAACAATGATGGCAAAAGGGATTGGCGTGATCTCACTGTTCAGAAAGACAGCGTAGTACAGGTCTCTGACAAGGACGGGGATGGAAAAGGTGAAGCGATTCGGATCCTTGATGAATATCACACCGAAGTTACCGGGATCGCAGCCGGGGTCCTTGCCGTGGGTTCAGATGTCTTTGTGGCCGCCGAACCCGATTTCCTCCGCTATCGTGATGCTGACCGGGACGGATTCCCTGAAGCACGCGAGGTCGTGGCCACGGGCTTTCAGGTCCACATGGGACAGGGGGGACACAATCTGAGCGGGGTGACGCTTGGCCCGGATGGAAGAGTCTACTGGTCTCTCGGGGACAAGGGACACTACGTCGAGACGAAAGAGGGAAAGGTTTACCATCAGCCCAACAGTGGCGGAATTTTCCGCTGTGAGCTGGATGGAAGCCGGGTAGAGCGTTACTCCTCCGGCGAACGGAATGCCCAGGAACTTGCCTTCGACGCCCATGGCAACCTCTTCAGCATGGATAATGATGGAGATTACCCGGGCGAGAAGGAGCGGGCCCTCTATATCACGGAAGGAAGCGAACATGGCTGGCGCCTGAACTGGCAATGGCTGCGCAAACAGGATTTCACAAGGATCAGCGGAATCCCTGCCTACAATCCCTGGATGGACGAGCGTCTCTTTCTACCCGATCGGGACGACCATGCCGCCTATCTGACTCCTACTATTGGAAACTTCGGACCGGGGCCATGCGGATTCGCTGCCAATCCCGGAACCGCTCTTTCTCCCGACCTCAGTGACTGCTTCTTCATGACCAATCAACAGGGTCAGATTAGCGTTTTCCGGTTTGTCGAGAAAGGCGCCTCCTTCGAGTTCAAGGAGCAGGCAGCAATCAAGGGAGGAAGAAGTAATACAGGCCTCGCGGTGGGACCGGACGGGGCTCTCTACTCAGCCTGTTACGGTGGTGGCAGAGGATCAATTTTCCGCTTTGACGTAACCGAGGAGCACCAACACCCCGCCCGCGAGGAGACTCGGAACATCCTGTCCCTTTCTGCCGACAAGACCACACCGGAAACCCTCCAGGAATGGCTGGCTCACCCCGACCAGCGGGTTCGGATGAAGGGGCAATTTGAACTGGCGCACCGGTCCCTGCCCGATGCCTTTCTTCAGGTCCTTCGCGACCCCAAAGCTGGCCGCCTTGCCAAACTTCACTCCATCTGGGGCATCGGACAGATCTCCCGCAGAAACCCCGCCGCCCTTTCCTTCCTTGAACCTGCCTGGACCAGCAAAGATCCGGAGATCGTCGCTCAGTGCGCAAAAGTCGCGGGAGATATTCCCGGACATCTCGAGAAGGTTGATGGCTTGCGCAAACGCCTTCTCGCCGCACTCAGGCACGAATCTGCGCGCGTCCAGTTCTTCAGCGCCATTTCCCTCGGAAAGCACGAAGTCCGGGAGGCTGGCCCCGAGTTGATCGAGTTCCTTGCGACTGGCGGCTCCCGCGACCCCTACCTGAGACACGCAGCCATGATGGGAGTGAAGGGAGCTCTCTCTCCTGCCGAACTCGCCGGACTTCACTCTCATGAAAACCGGACCGTTCGGCTTGGGGCTATCGTCGCCCTGCGAAATCTCAAGTCTCCCGAAATCACCGCCTTCCTGAAGGACAAGGACGAACTCATCCTGCTGGAAACCGCACGGGCCATCCATGATGACCTGTCTATTCCAGAAGCACTACCTGCCCTTTCCGAGCTCCTCAGTCGCCCTGGACTCAAGAACGAACCTCTCATCCGCCGGTTGATCAATGCCGCCTTCCGGGTCGGCACCTATACGGCCCTCCTTCAACTGGAAAGCTATCTCAAACGCAACGAGGGATCGTCCAAGATGAAACGAACCGCACTGGCATCGATCCTCTGGTGGTCCCAGCCGCCGGTTCTCGATGCTGTCGAGGGGCGCTACCGGAAGCACGCACCCCGGGATACCAAGCCTGTCAATGAGGCTCTCTCCAGGCTCAAGCCGATCATCATGGAAGACAATGAACTCCGTGAGGTACTCCTCAACGGAGTATCGGTTCGAGGCGAGGCGAGCTGGCTGGAGGGAACCAGCGAGCACTTTGGAAAACTGGCTCCACCCCTGCAAATGAAGGTCCTGGAGGGCCTCGCCAGAATCAACTCCCCCGACCTGAGGAAATTCGTAGAGGCCGCCCTCTCCTCCAGCGACCCAAAAGTCCGGGAAAAGGCACGCGACTATGCCGCCCAGGCTGGCGTTCCCATGCTGGAACTTCTTCTCGGAATCCTTGCGAAAGAAGGGTTTTCCGGCAAGGGGAAGGCCATCAAGCAACTGGCTGAGGAAAAGGATCCAAGAGCGCAGCAAAAATTCGCGTCCCTTGTTGAGCAGTATCGACAGGGCGAGGCTGCTCCTGAATGGAAACTCGAATTATGGCAGGCCGCCCGGGCGAAGGGGATCGAACTGCCTGAAACCCCGGATCGCCTTGAATACGGGGGAAACGCCCAGCGAGGCAGGGAGATCGTAACTAATCATGCCGCCGCCCAGTGCATTCGTTGTCATAAAATTGGCAAGGAAGGAGGAAAACCATCCACCGAGATCACCATTGGCCCCGAGTTGACCACCATAGGAAAACTGCGTGACCGTAAGCACCTGGTAGCTTCGCTCCTCACCCCCAGCAGCGACATTTCCGACGGCTTTGGTGTGGTTGTCCTGAAAACCACCGAGGGCGAGGAAGTCTCCGGAATTCTGACTAAGAAAACCGACCTCTTCTGGAGCATTACCCTCGCCGACGGAAAAAAGCGCAACTTTCGCCCGGCCGAAATATCCAGTCACATCCTCACTTCAACCATGCCTCCGATGGGGGCTCTTCTCAAACCGGAGGAAGTCAGGGACGTGGTGGAGTTTCTTGCCAGTCTGAAATAAACACTCCCGGCTCCTAGGAGCCCAGACTCCAGGTCGCCTGTCGCAGAACGGCCCGAGGAGAACCTGCCATCTTCTCATACCATACCGTCACCAACTTCCCATCATCCCGCTCGATCGTCGAGGGATAGCCCAGGTCATGTCCCGGGCCGTCGTCTGAAATTGTAATGGGGGGTGACCAACTCTTCCCTTCATTGTCGCTGATGCGGACCTGGTTACCAAAAGGCCTGCGGCGATAACCATAACTCATGAGTAGCCGTCCATCCCTGAGGCGCAGCAGGTGAGATGGCAGACCCCATACCCCTGTCACATGTGGTTCGCTCCAGGTCTTTCCTCCATCAGACGACTCGCATTGCAGGGTTTCTCCGACATTGGCAGGATTATGATTACGGATCTGGACTATGAGCCCATTCGCAGTCTCGACCGCATGAAGTTCATGGTAGTCACTGTGATCATCTCCCTTCCTTGTTGGGATATCCGCCAGCCATTTCCAGGTTTGGCCGTCATCGCTTGACTCGCAGACCCCGACTTTTTCTCCGGCAGTCCACAATGCCTTCCCTGCATAAAGAAGACGTCCATCACTTAACTGCACCGGACCGTGCGGACTGTTCACCGGCACCCGGTAACGCCCCGAAAAAGTGAGCCCTCCGTCAACCGAGCGGATCATCCAGGTCCCCAGAGAAGCATTGCGACCTTCAGCATCGGCCCGCTCATGAGCACCTTGCCAGCGCTCCCCCTTTCCCTTCATATACGGCTCGTAGGCAAGGGATGTGAAATTGGTGATGAGTATGCTCCCCTTGGCAGTCTCGAGAACCCCCGCATCTCGGTCGTCAATGGGGCCGTCCATTACCACTCTCGGAAAACTCCAACTCTCCCCTCCATCGGTCGAGCTCATGAAGTCCGTGCGTCCAAATGGACAGACATGCGCCTCCCTGCCCCCTGAACACACGAGCATAAGGTCTCCATTTCTTCTCCGGGCAAGAGTCGGCCATCCGTGATAGAGGTTCGGCAACTGGCTCACTACCTTTCTCTCAACAACCTTTGCTGCTGGAGCCGCCCGACCGGAAGCTGCCGCAAGAAAGGAACCCGTGGTTGCAGCGGAAGAAATCAGGAACGAACGACGCCTCATGATTTCCAGATAAACTGAAGATACCGTCCGCAGCCAATCATTTCTGCAGGGCAACCACAATCGCGCCACCAACCGCAAGAATAACACCAAGGACCTTTCGCGCTGTCAGCCGTTCCCTTAGAAAGAACATCGCCAGGATTACGATGAATACCGTGGAGAGCTGGTTGTAAATCGCCGCTCTTCCAGCCGTTGTATACTTGAACCCCGCGGTCCAGAACATGGTTCCCATGAAGGGGCCGAGAAAGCTCATTGGAATCATGATCTTCCAGATATCGCGACGGGCAAATCCCATGAATACCCGGCGGGGCGAAAGGCACAGCGACCCCACAACGGACAGCACAATGGTGGCAATCAGGAAACGATACGCTGATATCCAGACTACCGAGTGCTCCCTGATGACATCCCGGACCATGAGAATCCCGAAGGCCATGATCAGATGGGAACTCACTGCCATGGCAATTCCCACCACCAGATCCCGCTGACTTTTTACATCCTCGGTCTTGCGCATCCCGATTCCCACGCCAGCAACCACTAGAGCTCCACCCAGCAACTCCCAGTTTCCCAGCATCTCCCCAAAGAGAAGATACCCCACCGCGACCATCGACGGAGAATAGATCACCCCCGCAAGGGCCTGCAGACTCGCCCCGAGACGGTTCAGGGCTGCAGCATAGAGAGTATCCGCAATCGTTATACCGAGAACCGCACTTACTGCCAGCCGGAGATAATCGCGAGCGGGCACAGAAGGAAAAAAGGATTCACCGACTACAGGAATGGCAATCAGAAAAAAGATGCTGGCCGCCCCACCCTTGAAAACTGTCAGGGCTACCGGCGGAATCTGAAACCCCGAGATCCGCATCAGGATGACGCAGCAGGACCAGACCAGCGCGGCCATGACTGCAAAAATTTCACCCTCGTTCATTGCTCGATGTCTGGGAGCCGGGAACCTGTCCCTTCAGGACCGGACTGGCAAGCACAGGACCAGATCATTAACTACTCAGGGTGTGGATTGCCCTCCGACTCAAATAACTTCACACTCACTGTCATGAACAGACTGCTTCTTCCCCTCGTCATCGCGCTCCTGGGGCTCCTCCCCTCCCTGGGAATGGGAAAACAGCTCCCGCTCCCGGGGAAATCGTTCCAAGTACAGGGGCAGACCGCCTTCCTCATCCTTCCCGGGCAGAACCAGAAACAGAAAAGCCCAATCCCCTGGGTCTGGTATGCCCCCACCCTTCCCAACCTTCCCGGCAAGGAGGAACGATGGATGTTCAAGCTCTGGCTGGACCAGGGAATCGCAATTGCAGGCATCGACGTGGGAGAATCTTACGGTAGCCCTGCCGGCCGCAAGCTCTACAACTCCCTGCATGAAACCCTGGTGACTGATCATGGCCTGGCCCCGCGGGCCTGCCTCCTCGGGCGGAGCCGCGGCGGCCTGATGCTCTACAACTGGGCCTCCGAGAACCCGGATAAGGTTGCCTGCATCGCAGGAATCTATCCCGTCTGCAATCTGGCAAGCTGGCCCGGACTGGCCAGAGCCTGCGGGGCCTACGGATTGAGCGCAGACGGATTAGGAAAGACTCTTGAGGATCACAACCCCATCGACCGTCTCTCTCCGCTGGCAAAGGCAATGATCCCCGTCTTCCACATCCACGGCGACAAGGACCGGGTCGTTCCACTCGAAGCTAATTCAGGAACTGTAGCAAAACGTTACGCCAAGCTCGGGGGAACCATGACCCTGAAGGTAATCAGGAACCAGGGACATAACATGTGGACTGGCTGGTTCCAGGACCAGGATCTCGTTGACTTCGTGATCACCCACGCAACAGACCGCCAGAAATGACCGCGTGCAGATCATTTCACCGGCGAGTCCAATTTTTAAGCGAGACACTTTCTGTGCTCCCTTTACCGGCCCTCATCACCCTGATTTCCTCACTGTCGGCATTCCCCCTGTTATCTGCCAAAGACTCAGGAATTGAGAATGAACCCGGCAATCCCGCCCGGGAAATAGAAAACCTTGGAGGACACCTTTTCAAGAGTCCTCAAAGCGGAAAAGTCGTCGAGATCAGTCTCAACGGAGCCCGCAATCTGACGGATGAAGACCTCATTTACCTTAGCTCATACAGGTTTCTCACCGACCTCTCACTGGAGCGAACAACGATCACCGGTAGCGGCTTTGTTCATCTCGCAAAACTCAAAAAACTGGAGTGGCTCAATCTCTGGCAAACTCAGGTCGATGACAGGGCCCTCGCCCGAATCGCGGGACTAAAGAGCCTCAAGCACCTCCCCATCGGCAGCACCAGAATCACGGATGCCGGGCTCAAGCACCTTCGTAAGATGCCGAATCTCATCTACCTTGGCCTGCGCGATACCGGCATAACGGATGCCGGAGTAGTCAACCTCGTAGCCCTGCCCGCCCTGCAGGAACTCAATCTAAGGAATACCGGAGTCACCGACAAATGCATCGATTCTCTTCTCCGGATCAAGACCCTCCAGAAGCTCTGGCTCGGAGAAACAGCTATCTCTGCCATGGGCTTCAAGCGACTCCGCTCGGGCCTGCCACGGTGTAAAATAGACCTCACCGGGAACTAGGAGAAGAGCAACTCTCGGAATTCAGAGTCCTCCGGCCCCGCTGCCCCGGACAAACCACATCACCGAGTCATTTCCCGGTTATGGCATCGCGCAGGATCTGGACCGTATGCCGCACCTTGATCCCTGAGTTCAATTTCACCAAGTGCATCTTAAGCTGGGTCAGGCACCCGATATTACCACTGGCAACCACCTGCGCTCCACTACGCATCACCGCCCTCGCCTTCTGTTCACCGAGGGAGTAGGCCACCTCCGGCTGATCAATGTTATAAGTGCCTGCCGATCCACAACAGAGGTGGACATCGCGTAATTCCACGAGCTCCACCCCCGGGATTCTCTGAAGCAATCGGCGGGGCTCACTCCTTACCGACTGCCCATTGGCGAGGTGGCACGCGTCGTGATAAGCTATAGTTGTCTTTTGTTCCCTTTCCGGAATCTCGCCCGGCAGACCCAGTCGCTCAAGGTAGACACTGATATCCATTACTCGATCGGCCAACTCCTCTGCCCTCCCCTCGTCATTCGTTCCCTTGAGGATCAAGGGATACTCCTGGACTCCGGAACCGCAACCTGCCGCGTTGGTAATCACCGCATCCACTTCCGGAAAAGCCTCCAGATTACGTCGGGCAAACTCCTTGGCCGCCCGATGATCCCCCACATGCCAGGAAAGGGCTCCGCAACAGGTCTGCTCCCGAGGCACCAGAACCTCTACTCCCCAGCGAGTCAGCACCTCAATTGTGGCCATGTTGATATCAGGATCCATGACCTGCTGGGCACATCCGGATAGAAGCGCCACGGTAGCCCGATGCGCTCCCTGAGCCTCATATCGTTCCTGTAGTTTTCTTGCCCTCGGAAGGGACGAGGGCAGAAGCTCCAGCATCGCGCGCATCGACCTCGGCAGGATGGAGGCCAAAGGTCTGGCGAGGCTCGCCATTCTTGCCGCCACCCGGAACCGGTCCGGATGAGGAAGGGTCCAGGACACCAGTCGACGTCTCAACTTCTCCCCGATGGAGCGCTCCCTCTGATCTTCCGCAAGGGCACGAAAAGGACTGATGAGATTCCGGTATTCCACTCCTGATGGACAGGCAGGCTCGCAGGCAAGGCACCCGAGACATGCGTCCAGGTGAGGCAACGCCTCCTCCATTTCCAATGCACCTTCGAGAACCTCTTTCATCAGCACGATACGACCCCGTGGTGTATCGGCTTCCTGTCCCAGTTCCCCATAGGTCGGGCAGGCTGCCAGACAGAATCCGCAGTGCACACAACTGCGCACGGCCTCCTCCATGGGCTCTCCAAACGGGCCAATCTTCTCGGCATCGATATTATGCAGCATCGATATTCTCCCCCATTACTTTGCCAGTTCAAATCTCTGGAAACCGCCCATCAGGGTCAAGGGCCTCCTTCACCAGTCCGGAAACTATATCCACCTTTCTCTGACCCAGCCACGGACCATCAGGCCTCTCCCCCCTGAGGATCAATCCTGTCATTGCTTGCTCTCTGAGAAATTCCTCAACCGCTACCAACGCCTTCTCCCCGAACGAAAGCCATGCCACGTTTCCCCCCGAAGAAACCCGGCATTCGACCATTCCCCCGCAATCGTCGACCCACTCTGCCAGCAAAATGACTCTCGCCAAAGAGACTGGCACCTTCACCAGAAACATCCCTTCGACCCACGAGACTTCCCGCCGGACACTCCACTCCATTTCATCAGCGGGCATT
>MDTA01159066.1_pt1 | contig 13699 bp, 10 predicted proteins | sample 811151 | NCBI WGS metagenome assembly MDTA01 (sample SAMN05326648, study PRJNA326480) | marine metagenome | isolation source: seawater | place: Indian Ocean: South | collected 2010 | reverse complement strand
TTTTTCATTATAAATTGGCTTACCATCTTCTCCAAGTTTACTCATATTTGAATTTTGAACTTCTTTGAAACATTTATCTAAATCTATTCCGAATGCATGTCCTGCGCCATAGGTTACATATAAAATATCTGTAAGAGCATCAGCTACTTCTTTAATATTTTTTTTTTCTATCGCGTCTTTAAGCTCTTCAAGTTCTTCATTAATTAAATCGTATCTAAGTGAGGTAATTTTATCATTAGGAAACTCAGCTTTTTTCTTAACTTCTTGACCAAAAGTTTCCATAAATTTTTTCACTCTTTCAAAATTGCTCATTTCTTTTCCTTTATATTTTATAATTGTCTAATAAAGTGTATTATAGCAAAGAATCAAATATGAAATACAGAACAGAATTTGACAGTATTGGAAAAATTAAAGTTCCTGGTGATAAGTATTGGGGAGCCTCAACAGAAAGATCAAATAAATATTTCAATATTGGTGATTTTTTAGTTAGACCGATAGTTATCCACTCAATTGCTATAATAAAAAAAGCTGCAGCTATAGTAAATATTAAAAATAAAGATTTAGAACCAAGACTAGGCAAATATATAATAAAGGCCGCGGATGAAGTCATTAAGGGAAAACATGATAAAAATTTTCCATTAAAAGTATGGCAGACTGGCTCTGGAACACAGACAAATATGAATGTAAATGAGGTTATCGCTAACAGGGCTATTCAAATGTTAGGAGGAAAAATGGGTACAAAGAAACCCATTCATCCAAATGATCATGTTAATAAATCTCAGTCAACTAATGATGTATTTCCAACAGCAATGCACATTGCAATAGCTTTAAAGTCTAAAGAAAAACTTTTACCATCTTTAAAACTTCTTGAGAAAGAACTAGCAAAAAAATCTAATCAATTTAAAAGAATTGTAAAAGTTGGAAGAACCCACCTGCAAGATGCAACGCCTTTAACTTTAGGACAAGAATTTTCTGGCTATCACTCTCAATTAAAGAAGTGTATTTCAAGGATTGAAGTAGCTTTGAAAGAAATATATTTTTTGGCTCAGGGTGGAACAGCAGTAGGTACCGGAATTAATACAAAAAAAAATTTTGATAAAAAGATAATTAGAGAAATAAGTAAAATAACTAAACTTCCTTTTAAACCGTCTACAAACAAATTTGCCTCATTAGCTGCACATGATGAAATAGTAAATTTTTCAGGTGCGTTAAATACAACAGCTGTATGTTTAATGAAAATCGCAAATGATATCAGATTTTTAGGCTCTGGGCCTAGAGCAGGTTATGGAGAATTAATATTACCATCCAATGAGCCGGGATCATCAATAATGCCTGGTAAAGTTAACCCTACACAGTCAGAGGCGGTAACAATGGTTTGCGTAAAAGTGATTGGAAATCATAATGGAATTACCATGGCTGGTTCTCACGGTCATTTCGAGTTAAATGTTTTTAAACCACTAATAATACACAATATTTTACAATCAATTGAAATTATGAGTGACTCTACAAAAACTTTTGCACTTTACTGTGTAAGGGGAATTAAAGCTGACAAAAAAAGAATAAAATATCTTTTAGATAACTCTCTAATGCTTGTGACGGCATTGGCTCCTAAAATTGGTTATGATAAAGCTGCAAGCATTGCAAAAGCTGCCCACAAGAATGGTACTACTTTAAAATATGAAGTCATCAAGGCGGGTTTAATAAAAGAAAAAGAGTATGAAAAAATCATGAACCCACTTAACATGACAAAACCAAAGTAAATTAAGATATTTCTAAAATAAATTTTTTAATTTTTGTTATTTTAAACATTTTAAGAAAATTTTCATTAAAAACTATATTTTCAAAATTGTCTTTGAAAAATTTTAGATCTTCTTTTTTTGCTTTAAAATCATTTATTTCTAAATAATCAAAATTAATTTTATTATTTAAAATATTTAAGTTACCTTGAATTATCAAACTTAGTTTTTCATTTTTATTTTTGTAATCAACGTTTATTTTTTTTAGTAATTTTTTTTTATCAGGACTTTTTAATTTACATTTATAATTTAAAATTGGATATTCATCTATTAAATTTACACTTCCCTCGCAATTAAATCTACTTTCAGAAATAGAAAAATCTTTTACAAAGTTTAGTCTTCCGTAAGCTAATTGTGTTTGTAAATTTAGACTATCAATTAAATCTCTACTAAATTTTTTAGAGTTGTAAACTATATTGATCTGACTATTCAATCTTTTGATAAGATCTTTTAAATTAAGTAAATAATTTATATTAAATAAATTAAATATATCTTTATTAATGTTTTTGATCTCGTTATCTAAATGTATTTTAAAAAAAGGCTTTAATATTAAGGAACCGTCACTTTGAAAAGCTAAATTTTTATCTCGAAAAAAAAGTTTTTTAATTTTTAAAGAGTCTTTATTATAAGTGAAATTTAACTTAAAATTTGAACTTAAAACTTTACCTTTTAAACTTCCGCTGTAAGAAAATGGATCATCTTTTTTTTTTAGATCCAAATTAAATGACAAACCAGTGTTTAAAAGATTAAATTCAATCTTATTTAAATTATCAATCAGATTAACATTAAATTTTTTACTAAAAACCTCGCCATTAATTTCATCTCTTTTATATCCGTAGTTGAAGAAATTTATTTTTTTTAAAGAAATTATTTTGTTATTTTGATCTTTAATTTGGATATTTAAGTTATTAAGATTTATTTTTTTTTTTTGATTATATAAATATAAAAATAAAGCTTTAAACTCCTCAAAATTTACTATGATATTATTATCATTTAATCTGATTTTTTTAACATCAAAATTCTTAAAATTATAAATGCTAAATAATTTTGGATATATATTCATTTTTTGAGTTTCTATTATATTATCTTTAAAATTAAAATTTGCTTTTAGGTTGTTTAATTCTAAATTAGGAATAGGAAAAGAATTGAACTTTATACTTTCAACTTTTGTAATCTCTATACCATAATTTTCAACCAGATAATTTTTGATAATTTTCTCTTTTTTTTGGTAATCAAATAATTGAGGGATAAAAAGAAATAATGCCGATGCGACAAAGAAAATTGCAATTAAGTATCTTAAGAAAAAAATAAATTTAAAAAATCTGTAATATTTATTGTGAATTATTTTGTAAATTTTATTTATCATTTTTTTTATTTTTGTATCTAGTATATAAATAAATCTTCTTTCTTATGAATAGCATAGATAAGTTAATTGAAAACCTAAACAAGGAACAAAAAGATGCAGTTCTTAGCACTGAAGGTCCCAACCTCATCGTTGCTGGAGCTGGCTCAGGTAAAACAAAGGTTTTAACAACAAGATTAATTCATATTATTAATCAAAAAAAAGCTTTTCCTAATCAAATCTTATGCGTGACTTTTACTAATAAAGCAGCGAAAGAAATGCAAAATAGAGTCATGCAACATATAAAAGGAAACTCGAATGCTATTCCTTGGCTAGGAACATTTCATTCCATAAGTGTAAAGTTTTTACGAAGGCATGCAGAAGCTCTTGGGTATAAAAGCAATTTCACTATTTTAGATACTGATGATCAAAAAAAATTAATTAGAAATATAGTAAAAGCTGAAAATCTTGATGCTAAAAAGTTTTCTCCACAATTAATAATTTATCACATCGATCAGTGGAAAAACAAAGGCTTGTTGCCAAAAGATGTAAAAACTAGAGAATCAGGTTCAATTGTCAAATCAATTTTAAAGGTTTATGAAATATACCAAATTAAAACTAAAGATTTGAATGCATTTGATTTTGGAGATTTAATATTATTTTGTGTTAAACTTTTTGAGAATCATAAAGATATTAAAGAGATATATAATCAAAATTTCAAATACATTTTAGTTGATGAATTTCAAGATACAAATTTTATTCAAAATAGGTGGTTAAACTTGCTAGTAAATAATAATCAAAATATTTGTTGTGTTGGAGATGATGATCAGTCCATTTATAGTTGGAGAGGGGCAGAAATAAAAAATTTTTTAACTTTTGATAAGATTTATAAAGACTGCAAGGTTTTTAAATTGGAACAAAACTATCGTTCTACAAAAAATATATTAGAAACCGCTTCTAGTTTAATTTCGAATAATGCTAATAGAGTAGGAAAAAAACTTTGGTCCTCTGCAGATCAGGGAGAATTAGTAAAGCTTAATTGTTACAGAACTGGTAAAGAAGAAGCCCAAGGAGTGAGTGATATAATAGAGCAAAAAATAAAAAAAAAATATTCTTTAAATGAAGTTTCAATTTTAGTCAGGGCAATTTACCAAACAAGAGAATTTGAGGAAAGATTTCTTCAAGTTGGTATTGGATATCGAGTATTAGGTGGCATTAAGTTTTATGAAAGAGCTGAAATTAAAGATGCAATCGCATATCTAAGAATTATAAGTCAAAAATATGATGATTTGGCGCTTGAACGAGTAATAGGTTCACCAAAAAGAGGAATTGGAGAAAGCACGCTAAACCAAATTCATACTTTTGGTAAGGCTAATAAATTATGTATTGAAGATTCAATCATCAAAATTTTAGAGAAAGGTGAATTTAAACCAAAAATTAAAACTGCTTTAAGTCAATTAATTAATTTCATTCATAAATGGAGAAGAGACTCTAATAAAATGAAACACTTTGATTTGATAAAAATTGTACTTGATGAGTCTGGTTATTCCTCAATGCTTAAAAATAAAAAAGATTTAGAAAATGAAAGTAGATTAGAAAATTTAAAAGAGCTAATAAGAGCAATGCAGGATTATGATAATTTGCAAAGTTTCCTAGAACATGTTGCTTTAGCTACCTCAATAGATCAAGAGTGGGAAGGTGCAAAAGTGAATTTAATGACGATGCATGCCGCAAAGGGACTTGAGTTTGACATTGTTTTCCTTCCTGGGTGGGAAGAGGGTTTATTTCCTCATCAAAAATCTTTGGAAGAGAGCGGGGATTTTGCTTTAGAGGAAGAGAGAAGGTTGGCTTACGTTGGTATAACAAGGGCCAAAAAAGAGGCCTTTATTTCTTTTGCAATGAAAAGAGCATACCATGGAGATTGGATGGATGCTTTGCCATCAAGATTTATCAGTGAAATACCTGACGAAAGTATAGAAAAAAATGAAATTGGCACTTTAGAGTCAAATGATTTTGAATTTAATCAAGATAATTCTATAGAATTCGATGAAGAGTATAGAAGCCCAGGTTGGGAAAGATTTAAAAAAAATAAAATGCTTAAATGGAAAAAATAAAAAGATTAAAAAAATTATTTAAACAAGAAGATATTGATGGTTACCTTATCCCCAAGAATGATAGATACTTTGGAGAGTATGTTAATAGTAATGAGGATAGACTACAGTATTTAACACAATTCTCAGGTTCATTTGGTTTAGCTTTAGTATTAAAAGAAAAAAATTACTTATTCGTTGATGGAAGATATACATTACAGGCAAATATTCAATCAGGGAAACTATTCAAAATTAAGACTATTCCAAAGGAAAGCCCAAAATCAGTTATAAGAAAAAAAAACATAAAAATTGGTTTTGATCCTAAGTTATTTACCAAAAAAACATTAGATTTTTTCTTTAAAAAAACTGAGTGTATGCTTGTACCAATACAGGAAAATTTAATAGATAAGATTTGGCAAAGAAAAAAAAAGAGTAAAATTTTTAAATTTTATAGACTGCCGTACAAAGCTGTAGATAAAAAAGTAAAACTAAAAATTAAAGACGTTATCTTTGAAATAAAAAAAAAGGGAGCTGATTTTAAATTCATATCATCAAGTGAAAATAATGCTTGGCTTTTTAACATCAGGGGGAATGATTCAGATTATACACCGCTTACAAATTGTTATGCTTTAATTGATACAAAAAAAAAAATTTATTTTTTTTGTGATTTAAAAAAAATTTCATTATCATTCAAAAATAAATTCAGAAACATAATATTTTTAGATATCAGCTATACTGAAAAAATTTTGTCAAATATTTTAAATAAAAAATTTATTATAGACGATAATACATGCTCTTATTTTTTCGAAAATATAATTTTAAATAATAATAGTATTCGTGATAGAATAGATAATATTTATTTATTAAAATCAATAAAATCAAAAAAAGAGATAAATAATTCAAAGCAAGCACATGTCTATGATGGTGCTGCATTAACAAAATATTTATTTTGGTTAAAAAAAAATTTTAAAAGAAAGAAAATCACAGAAATTTCTGGAGAAAAAAAATTATTAAATTTTAGAAAAAAAAACAAATATTTCAAGTTTCCAAGTTTTCCAACAATATCCGGAACAGGGCCAAATGCTGCAATTATTCACTACAAAGCCTCAAAAAAAACTAATCGAACGTTAAAAAATGGAGATATTTATTTGGTAGACTCAGGCGGTCAATATCATTTTGGAACTACGGATGTAACAAGAACTATTTCACTTGGAAATAATGATAATAAAATAAAAAATATATTTACTAGAATTTTAAAAGGTCATATTGCTGTTGCTAACTTTAAATTGAAAACAAATACAAAAGGATCAGATATCGATAATGTAGCAAGAAAGTATTTAAAACAAATCAATTTGGATTACATGCATGGAACAGGTCATGGAGTTGGATATTTTTTAAATGTTCACGAAGGGCCACATTCTATCTCAAAAAATAACAATATCTACTTTCGTGAAGGAATGATTGTTTCTAACGAGCCGGGATATTATAAAAAAAATAAATTTGGTATTAGAATAGAAAATCTAATTTTTGTACGTAAAATTAAAAAAAAACTATTTTTTGAAAACTTGACTATGGTGCCGATAGATAAAACAATGATTGATTTTTCTATAGTAGATGAGAACGAACGAAAATGGGTTAATTCGTATCATGATCTTGTTTTTAAAAATCTTAAGAATTTGATGAATAAATCAGAGTTATCAGAATTAAAAAAAGCTTGTTCATCTATTTAAAATTTTGTTCCATTCTGTTTCGGTAATTATTTTTATATTAAGCGCTTTTGCCTGATCAATCTTTTTTTTTGTTGGTTTTGTATCTCCTACAACAAGAAAGTCCAACTTTTTAGATACAGAGCCTAGTACTTTGGCTCCATTATTTTCTGCAATAGACTTAGCTTCTGACCTACTCATATCTTTAAAACCACCAGTAAACATAAGTCTTTTATTAGAGAATTTCCCACTAGTGTTCTGAATAGTATAATCGGAAATTGTTAATTGATTAATTAAATTTATTAAAATTTTTGTGTTTTTTGAATTTAAAAAAAAATTATTAAGTGCTTTTACTTGTGTCTCACCAATTCCATCCAGTTCAAAAAGACTTTTTAAAATTTCTCCCCTTTTGTTATTATTAAACAATTTGGAAAATTCAGATATCGAAACAAATGAACTAGCAAGAGTCTTTGCATTTTCTTGCCCAATGTGTCTAATACCAATTGAATAAATAAATTTATCCAAAGAAATTTTTTTTGATTTTGAAATAGCTCTCTCTAAATTCTGAATTGATAATTCACCCCACCCATCTAATTTTTTGATTTTTTGATAATCTAATTTAAAGATATCTGAGGGTTCTCTTATAAAGTTAAGGCTCCAAAATTGGTCTATAACTTTTTTTCCTAAACCATCTATATTGAATGCTTCTTTTGAAACTATATGTTTTAATTTTTCTTTAGCTATAAATTTACAATCATATCCTTTCATACATCTTCTTACAGCATCCTCTTTCTTTGTACTTTTGCTTACTTCCTTTTTTGTTTGAGCTCCACATAAACATTTTAGAGGAAAAATAAATTTTTTACTTTTCTTATCTCTTTTTGTTTTATCAACTGATACTACTTGAGGAATTACGTCCCCAGCTCGCTGTATTTTAATAATGTCTCCAATTCTAATATCTTTTCTTTGGATTTCATCTTCATTGTGTAGTGTTGCATTTGAAACTACTACTCCTCCTACTGTAACTGGCTCAACTTTAGCTACAGGTGTAATAGCTCCAGTTCTCCCAACCTGTATTATGATATCTTTGATTTTTGTAACCGCTTGCTCAGCTGAAAATTTATAAGCTGTTGCCCACCTTGGGGAGTTAGAAGTATTACCTAATCTTTTTTGTAAGTTTAAATCGTTTACCTTTAATACAAGTCCATCTATGTCGTAATCAAGTGAAGATCTAAGAATATCAATTTCTTTATGACGTTTTTCAATATTGGAAATACCACTGACAATTTTCGATAAAGGATTAATAACAAAACCCCAGTCATTTATTTTTTCCAAAAAATCAGATTGTTTTTTAAATATCATTGGTTCAACAGCTCCAAATCCATAGGCAAAATACTTTAAAGGAATCTTCGATGTTTCTTTTGGATCTTTTTGTCTTAAAGACCCACCTGCTGCGTTTCTGGGATTGGCAAATTTATCTTTAATTTTCAGAAAATCTTTTTTGCTGATATAAATTTCACACCTTACTTCCAGAATATTTGGTATTTTGTTTCCTGTAATTTTTTTTGGAATACTTAAAATTGTTTTTAAATTTTGAAGAATGTCTTCTCCTATTGCTCCATCTCCTCTTGACAGGCCTTTGGATAGTACTCCATTCTCATAAATAAGCGTAGCAGAAATACCATCTATTTTCGGTTCTGAAAATAGTTCCAAATCTTGATATTGAGCATTTAAAAAATTATTAATTCTTTTAAGAAAATCTTTTATTTCTTTTTCATCAAAAGCATTAGAAAGAGAAAGCATTGGCTTGAGATGTTTAATTTTCCTAAATTTGTTTGATGGAGTGGAGCCTACAAGTTTTGATACTGACTCAATTTTGCTTAGATAAGGATAATTCCTTTCTAATACCAGTAACTCTTTTTTTATTTCATCGTATTTTTTATCTGAAATTTCAGGTTTATCCTGATTAAAATATAATTTGTTATGTCTTTTTATTTCTTTAATTTTATTTTTGAATTTAAGTATAATTTCTTTATCTTCCATTACTGCTATTTAATCATTTTTATAATTTTTTCAAAAATACTTTTGTCTTCTGGTAATTCTTTTTTACTAACTGATGATTTATCTTTAATCTTATAATCTTTATTAAGTATTTTATAAGACTGCTCGAACCATTCGCTTGAATTATAATTATAACCTAAAATTTTCGCATACTTTTTTGCTTCCTCCTCCAATCCAATATGGTAATGAATTTCAACTAACCTATGTAGAGCTTCCTCAATAAAAATTGTTTTATCATATTTTTCTGTAATTATTTTTAATCGATTGATCGCTGGGACCCATTTTTGAGTTGAAATATAATACTTTGCAATAAATAATTCTTTTGCAGCCAGCTGATTTTGAATTAGATCTTTTTTAAATTTGAGGTCAATTGCGTAATCGGTATCAGGATATTTATTTAAAAAAAAATTTATTTTTTTATTGGCTTGTAAAAGTGGTTTTAAATCTTTTTTTTCATCGCTTATTTGCTCAAAGTAAATGATTGCTAAAAGATAATGAGCATAAATTATATTTTTATCTGATGGATATGTTTTTAAATATCTTTCTAAATTTTCTACAGCATCGTCGTAAAAATTTATTCCATAAAGAGAAAAACTCGCCATAATTGATGCTTTAGCAGCTAACTCTACTTTTTCAAAATTTAATTCTGCTTCTGAAAATTTTTTATTTGCAAAAAAGAAATCATTATTTTCAAAAGCCTCTAATCCTTCTTTATAAATAAGATAAGGATCAACTTTATTTGAGGATTGGTAAACTATTTCATCATTTTTTGAGCATGAAAATGATACTAATATTAATAAAGTTAAAAAAAATAGTCTGCGTAACATAATTAAAATTAATAACAGAATTAATTAAAAATAGTACGTTAAATATTTAATTTTATGCGTTTACTGCAAGTTTAATAGATTGATTTACTGCTGTTTTTTTTGGAATTATCGTTTCTTCTAATTCTGTTATTTTAAAAGCTGTATCTGAATTAAACAGTTTTCTTAAGAACGTATTAGTGAGTTCATGTCCACCTTGACAACTAAATACTTTACCTAACACTCTGTGACCAGATAATATAAAATCACCTGCTAAATCTAATATTTTATGATTAACAAATTCTTTTTCATTTCTCAAACCATCTTTATTTAAAACTCTATTTTCATTAACAACAACTGCGTTATCTAAAGATCCGCCTTTGGCTAACCCAGCTTTTTTGATTTTTTCAATATCTTTAAACAAGCAAAAAGTTCTTGACTGGTAAACTTCTATAAGTTGGTCTGTTAGGAAATTTACAATATTTCTTTGATTTCCTATAATTTTATTTTTGTAATTTAGTTGAAAGTCTACCTCAAAAGAATTATTTGAAGCATCTATTGATATTACCTTTTCACCATCTAAAAGTTCAACTTTGCGCAAGATTTTTAAATATTTTCTTTTTTGGTTTAATTCAATTTTTTTTGTTTTTTTTAATTTATCCAAAAATATTTTTGACGACCCGTCCATAATCGGAACTTCTTCATTATTAATTTCAATAACAGCGTTATCAATTTCTGCTATATACAAAGCCGCAAGTAAGTGCTCGACTGTAGCAACTTTAACTCCAAATTTATTTTCTAAAGTAGTGCATAATTTTGCTGAGGAGACGTTTTTAAAACTTGCTTTAATTTCGTTATTATTTTTTAAATCAATTCTTTTGAATACTATCCCCTTGTCCCCTTTAGCAGGTAAAATAGTTAATTCGGACTTTTTACCAGAATGTAGTCCAATGCCAGCAAAATTAACTGGTTTAGATATTGTTTGTTGGTAAATTTTTAACATTTGAAGGTTATACAGAAACTTTTGAGGACGCTTAAAACAACAAATATTACTTAAAATTACAATCTTTTAACCAAAAAAAGACTTAAAAATCCTTGTTATTATTGAGTGTTTATTTTGGGTTATAGGTATTGCCTCTTTATTCCAACCATATTTTACAATTTGATTGGCACTTTCGTATAAGATTTCAGGTGAAAAATCATTAACAATTTTTAAATTCAAATTATTTTTGTCAGAAAAATAAAATTCAAAACTATCTTCTAAACATTTGACGTTGCATTTAGAGCTAAAAGTTAAAAAAATCGGCACGTTATTTTTTAAAATACTAGAAGTATTTATGTTTTTTAGTAATATAATTTCAGATAATTCTTGAATTCTAGCTTGCGCGACTTCTAAAATGAAACTTTTTTTAATATTTCTAAAGTTTTTACCTCCAAAAAATTTTTTTTCTATTAATTCATTATTTTTTTTATCTTTTTTAAATTCTAAACTTTGTAAAATATTTTCTATTACTTCTTTTTTTAGTGCTGTAATTTTAGAAATATCATTAATTATTATGTTTGTTCCATAACCAAAATCTTGCGAGAATTTTAGTGCAGAATTTTCAAAGAAAAATATTTGCGTGTTGGTTTTATTTATTTTAATTTTAAAAAAAGTATTATCCTTATTTGTTTGAATTAGTTTGGCTCCCTCTATAAAGTTTTTTAAGATTATTTTTTTAAGTCTTAGATTACATTTTTTGAAAATATTTTGTAAATTATTAAGATCATTGTTGTTAATTAGACAAAAGGATAATTCGTGTGAATAAAAATCTCCAAAAAGACCGATAGGTATATTTTCTATGTTTTTTTTATCTAAAAAATAATTTGAGTTAAAAATATGCAAAATAGTTTTATTACTTTCAGTTTCACTTATTTTTGCTTTAAGTGAATTTAGTATATAAGTAACATTTTCTTTGCCAAGTTGAGATCCATTTAATTTTTTATAACCGGTTAAATTTATAAAAGAGTAATCAAAATTATCAATTACAAGTATTATCTCTTTAAAAACAAAATTAATTTTTTGTTCAAGAGAGTAGATATTTTTTTTTATTGTATTATAAAAAAGTTGAAGATCTGTAATTTTTTTATTTTGTATTCCTTGTATTGGAACTTCCTCTTTAATAATTAAATTAAATTTATCTTCATTAGTAATGTCAACTGCTAAAAAAAGGATTTCGTAATTATTAATTTCTATAAATAAGTTTGGTTCATTTAGTTCCATAACTTACTTTAAAATAAGTTGATTTTTAATTCTATAATCAAAAATTTTATATTTACTGAAATTTTTATCTTGCTTAATAGTCATAAAATTTTCTAGACTTTTTTCATAATTTTTAATTGGTAATTTAATTGTCTGCTCATTAATTGTCACTAAATCCCATCTTTTCGATTCAAACAAGTAAAAATATTTTATTTCTTTAAAAGGAAAATAAATATTTAATAAGTTTGAATAAAATATTTGAAAACTTTCCTTGTCTCCAAAAATTATTGGTAAATCCTTAAATTCCTCAAATTCTGAATATTCAATGAGCTCCCCTTTTTTTGTAAGATATTTTTTTTTTTTTTTATTTTGTAAAATGGCCATAGGTTTTTTTTCAAAAACTTTTATTTTTAGAACATTGGGATAAACTCTTTTAATTTCAAAACTTTTAATAAATTCAATCTTACCTAATTCTATTTCCAGTTTTTTTATATTCAAAAAAAATAAGTTTTTTCCATACAAGTAAGATAACTCATTTTTAATTTGTTGATCTTTTAATAAAATATTATTTTCAATAATTATTTTTTCTATTGGAAAAATCGAATTAATCTTAAATTTATTTTGAATATTGTAAGTGCTTAAAAATAAAATTAAAATTAATGAAATTAAAAGACGTTTTTTCATCTATTAATACTTGCATCTAATAATATCTTTTCCACTAATTTTGGAAACGTAATACCGCAGTGATTAGCTATTTCTGGAACTAAAGATAAACTTGTCATTCCAGGTTGGGTATTCGTCTCTAAAATATAAAATTTATTTTTGAAATATTTAAAATCAGATCTAGTTACCCCTTTGCACTCCAAAGCAATATGTGCTTTTTTTGCAATTTTTAAAACTTCTTTATACTTATTTTTTTTTAATCTTGCTGGCATTACATGTTTTGTATTTGCTGATTTTTTATATTTTGCATCGTAATCGTAAAAAGAACGTTTCGGAATTAGTTCTATTGCGCCTATTGCATTATTATTCAAAACTGCTGCTTGTATTTCTTGTCCACCAATAAATTGTTCCAAGATTAGTTCATCATACTTTTTAAAAAGATATTTTATTGATTTTTGTAAACTCTTAGTATTTTTAGCTATCTGAACACCGATACTAGATCCCTCATTGATAGGTTTTACAACAATAGGGAGTTTAATTTTTTTTTTTTTTAGAAATTTTTTTAAAGAGTATTTTGTTAATTCATTTTTTCTAAGAGTTAAAAAATTAGGTGTTAAAATTTTTTTTTTTTTAAAGATTTGTTTTGAGATAATCTTATTCATTGCATTGTACGAACTTATTACACCAGAATGAGTATAGGGAATTTTAAGATATTCAAAATAACTTTGTGCTATGCCATCCTCTCCGTTTCTCCCATGCAAAGCATTAAAAATAACATCAATTTTTTGTTTATTTATTAAATTTAGATTTTTGAACTTAGGGTCAAAAATTTGAACTTTATATTTTTTTTTTTTTAGTGCTTTAACGCAAGCTTTTCCACTATCTAGACTTACTTGTCTTTCTCCTGAATTTCCACCAAGAACAACCAAAACTCTTTTAAATTTTTTTTTATTCACCTATGATTTTAACCTCTAATTCAAGATTAATTCCTGTTTT
>MDTA01116772.1_pt1 | contig 13700 bp, 16 predicted proteins | sample 811151 | NCBI WGS metagenome assembly MDTA01 (sample SAMN05326648, study PRJNA326480) | marine metagenome | isolation source: seawater | place: Indian Ocean: South | collected 2010 | reverse complement strand
CAATTTTAAACTTTAAAAATTCAAATAAAGAAATAAGAAATATTTTAGCAAAAAATATGTTTTATACTTGGTATAAGCCATTTTATGAATATGGTATTATTCATGGAGATCCTCATTTAGGAAATTATACTATTCAAAAAGATTTATCTATTAATTTATTTGATTTTGGTTGTATGAGAATTTTTAAGGGTAAATTTATTCAAGGAGTCATAGATTTATATTTTGCCTTAGAAAAAAATGACAAATCAAGGGCAGTGCATGCTTATGAGCAATGGGGATTTACAGATATTACTAAAGCCAAATTAGAAATTTTGAATAAATGGGCTGAATTTCTTTATTCTCCTTTACTTAAAGATAAAGTTCGCAAAATTCAAGAAAATGATAGTGGAGTTTATGGAGCTCAGGTGGCCGCAGAAGTTCATAATGAGTTAAAAAAACATGGAGGAGTTAAACCTCCTCAAGAATTTGTATTTATGGATAGAGCAGCAGTTGGATTAGGTTCAGTTTTTATGCACCTAAAAGCTGAAATTAATTGGTATAGAATTTTTCATGATTTAATTAAAGATTTTAGTGAAAAAGAACTTAATAAAAGACAACAAAAAGCTTTGAAATTATCAAACCTCTAATTATAAGAAATCGTGCAAATTTCTATTATAAAAGAAAATGAAAAAAATGAGCAAAGAGTTGCTTCAACTCCTGAGGCAGTGAAGTTATTAAAAAAATTTAATGCTGAAATTTTAGTAGAGTCTGGTTCTGGTGATCTTTCAGGATATGACGATGAATCTTTCAAATCTATGGGCGCACAAATTGTTGATCGAAATAAATGTCTTAAGTCAGATATTTGTTTATGTGTAAGAATGCCAAAGAAGGAGGACATAAAACAGATGAATAAAGGATCAATATTAGTAGGAATATTAAATCCTTATGAAAACTCAGATTATTTTGATGAATTAAAAGAAAATAAAATTACCTCATGTTGTATGGAATTGATTCCAAGAATAAGTAGAGCTCAAAGTATGGATGTTCTGTCATCACAGGCGAATTTATCAGATTATAAAGCGGTAATTGATGCAGCAGAAAAATTTAAAAAAGCTTTCCCAATGATGATGACTGCTGCAGGCAGAGTCAATCCAGCTAAGGTAATGATTTTGGGTGTTGGTGTGGCAGGGCTTCAAGCAATCGCAACAGCTAAAAGATTAGGAGCTGTTGTTTCAGCTACTGATGTTAGAAGTGCTACAAAAGAACAAGTTGAGAGCTTAGGTGGAAAGTTTATTATGGTTGAAGATGAAGAATCTAAAAAAGCAGAAACATCTGGTGGTTATGCTAAAGAAATGAGTGATGAATATAAAAAAAAACAAGCAAAATTAATTGCTGAAACAATATCTAAACAGGATATAGTTATATGTACAGCATTAATACCTGGTAAAAAAGCACCAACATTAGTATCTAAAGACATGGTCGATTCTATGTCTAGTGGATCTGTTATAGTTGATTTAGCTGTTGAGTCTGGTGGAAATTGTCCACTAAGTAAGATTGGTGAAGTTGTAAATCATAATGGCGTATTAATTTTAGGCTACGCAAATGTACCAAGCAGAGTTGCCAAAGATGCATCAGCATTATATGCAAAAAATATTGTTAATTTTTTAAATGTAATAGTAGACAAAGATAAAAAAGAAATAAATATAGACTGGAACGATGAAATAATAAAATCAGTAATTTTATCTCATCAAGGCAATATTAAGCTGGAACAATTTAAATAAAATGGAAAATATAACCGCACATAGTTCTGATGTTTTTGTAATTGGAGTAACAGTATTTTTTTTAGCTTGTATAATTGGTTATTATGTTGTTTGGTCAGTTACCCCAGCTCTGCATAGTCCATTAATGGGTGTTACAAATGCAATTTCTAGTGTTATTATTGTAGGAGCAATATTAGCAGCTGGTCCAATTGAATTTAACATTTCAAAAATTTTTGGGATTATTGCTGTAATTTTAGCTTCTATCAATATCTTTGGAGGATTTATTGTTACTTATAGAATGCTTTCTATGTTTAAAAAAAAACCTAAGTTAAAAAAAGAAAATTAATGTCAAATAGTTTAGTTGCTTTATTCTATCTCGTTTCTGCAATTCTTTTTATTTTCGCTTTAAGAGGACTTTCTCACCCTGAATCATCTAGAAAGGGAAATATTTTTGGAATAATTGGAATGATAATTGCAATAATTACAACTTTATTATTTAAAAACGTATTGAGTTATATTGAAATTGGAGCATCTATTTTAGTTGGGGGATTAATTGGAACTTTTATAGCTCTAAGAATAAAAATGACTGCCCTGCCTCAATTAGTAGCTGCGTTTCATAGTTTAGTTGGCTTAGCTGCGGTTTTTGTTGCTGCAGCAGCTTTTTACAATCCTTCTTCTTTTAATATTGGAGAAATAGGAGCTATTGCAACTAGCAGCTTAATTGAAATGAGCATAGGAACGTTTATTGGCGCAATAACTTTTTCAGGTTCAGTTTTAGCTTTTGGAAAGCTTCAAGGCACTATCTCCGGCAAGCCTATTGTATTTAAATTTCAACATTTAATTAACAGCTTAATATTTGTTTTCATCATTTTTTTAATAGTTTTTTTTGTTTCTAACCAATCTGCTAATACTTTTTGGATAATAGTAATAGCTTCAATAATTCTTGGTTTTTTAGTTGTTATACCGATAGGTGGTGCAGATATGCCAGTAGTTATTTCAATGTTAAACTCTTATTCTGGTTGGGCAGCATGTGGAATTGGTTTTACATTAAGCAATAATTTACTCATTATAACTGGTGCATTAGTAGGGGCTTCAGGCGCTATTTTAAGTTATATTATGAGTAAAGGCATGAATCGCTCAATTTTAAGTGTAGTACTTGGAGGTTTTGGTGGTGAACAAACAAATACTGGCAATGAAGATAATTCTGATAAAATAGTTAAACAAGGAAATGCAGAAGATGCAGCATACATTTTAAAAAACGCTGAAACAGTCATTATCGTTCCAGGTTATGGAATGGCAGTTGCTCAAGCTCAACATGCACTTCGTGAAATGGGAGATATTTTAAAACAGGAAGGAATTAATGTAAGATATGCTATTCATCCTGTAGCAGGAAGAATGCCTGGTCACATGAATGTTTTACTAGCTGAGGCAAATGTTCCTTATGAAGAAGTTTTAGAATTAGATGAGATTAATCATGATTTCCCAATGACTGAAGTTACTTTTGTAATTGGAGCAAATGATGTTACAAATCCTGCAGCAAAAACGGATAAGACTTCTCCTATATATGGTATGCCAGTTTTAGATGTTGAAAAATCTGGAACAGTACTATTTATTAAAAGATCAATGGCAACTGGTTATTCGGGAGTTGATAACGAACTTTTTTATCGTGACAATACTACTATGTTGTTTGGAGATGCTAAAAAAATGTGTGAGAATATTGTTAAAGCTCTAAACTAATTTAATCGTTATTTCTTTGTCTAGCATTTTTGCGAGATCTTCTAATATTTTCTTCTTTTTCTCTAGCTCTTTTTAAAGAAGGTTTTTCGTAGTGTTTACGTAATTTCATTTCTTTGAAAAGACCCTCTCTTTGGAGCTTTTTCTTCATACTTCGCAAAGCTTGCTCAATATTGTTATCTTTTACATTAACTGTAAGTGTCATTTTTTCCTTTAAAATATGCAGACGCAATTAACACAATGTACAAATTATTGCAAATATTCTAATTTATCTATTTAAAATAGTTTTTTTAGTTTTATATACAAAATAATGTCAATTCTTAAAATAGCTCGTTTGGGTCACCCAATTTTAATACAAAAAGCCAGTCTAGTAAAGGATATCGCAAGTGAAGAAATCAAGAGAATTATTCATGATATGACAACTACTATGCTTGATGCCAATGGTATTGGATTAGCTGCTCCTCAAGTTCATATAGGAAAAGCAATTATAATTTTTAGAAATTTTGAAGAAGAAAACGAAGAAAAAAAAGAAATTAAAATAACAGCATTAATAAATCCCAAAATTACAGATTTTTCAGAAAATACTGAAAATAATTGGGAGGGATGTTTATCAATTCCAGGAATGTTAGGATTAGTAAAAAGATACTCTAAAATTAAATATGAAGGATTTGATATGTCTGGAAACATTATAAAAAAAGAAGCTGATGGACTGCATGCTAGAGTTGTACAACATGAATTAGATCATTTAATGGGAATCTTATATACAAGTAGACTTGTTGATAAAAAAGCATTTGGTTTCGAAAATGAAATTGAAGAGTATTGGAAACAACAAAAAGATAAAAAAGTATGAATTTAAATCAAAAAAGAAAACAAATATTTAATGATGTTAAAAATTATGTTGAAGTCAATGGCTGGAACAAAGAAATTTTTTTAAATTTAAAAAATTCAAATTTTGATTACAACGAAATTATATCATTATTTCCTAATGGATATCTATCAACTATTCAAATGTATCTTGATGATATAAATTCAAAAATGGCTCTTGAGTCAAAAAAATTAAATTTAATTCAACTTAGATTGCATGAAAGAGTTAGAGAATTATGTATTTTAAGACTTAATATTATGCAGAAAGAAAAAAAATTTGTTGTTAAAACCTATAATCATCTTTGTCTTCCTCAAAATTACAAATTTTCTAGTAAAAATTTATATAAAACTATTGATCAAATTTGGTTTTTAAGTGGTGATAATTCAACAGATTTTAATTTTTATACTAAAAGAATTATTTTGGCAGGTATTTATACATCAACAATGATTCATTTTATCAATAATGAAAATATAGATGGAACAATTGATTTTTTAAACAATCAATTAAAAAAAGTAAAATATATACCTAAATTTAAAAACAGGATAAATGATATTGTTAAAATATTGCCTCAAATTTTAAAATATAAAAAAAAATTTAATGAATTTAGGCAATAATATCTGGTTCAATTTTATTTTTCAAATCAATAATTTTATCTTTTAATATTAATTTCCTTTTTTTAAGTCTTTGGATTTGAAGAAAATCAACAGTTTTTTTTTCTTGAATATCAATTAAAATTTCATCTAAATCTCTGTGCTCCTGCTCTAATTGTCTTAGTTGATTAATTAAAGAAGAAATCTGCATTTTTTTGAATAAAATAAAAAAAATAATATTTTTAATTATTTAGTTAGTATAATACTCTCATATGGTAAAAAAAATAGGTATTTTAACTAGTGGAGGAGATTGCGCAGGTTTAAATGCTGTAATTAGAGCTGTAACGCTAAGAGCTGTAAATGAATATGGCTGGAAAGTAATAGGCATTAAAGATGGAACTCTTGGATTATTAAAAAAACCATTTGATATAATTGAGTTAAAACCATCCCATTTTGATGGAAATTTAATGAGGTTGGGAGGAACCTTTTTAGGAACAAACAATAAGGGGTATTCTCCATATAATAAGATTGTAAGTGCATTTAAGGAATTAAACCTTGATGCTCTTATTGGTATTGGTGGAGACGGAAGTATGAAAATTCTCCAACAATTGGCCAAAAAAGGTGGTATAAAATTTGTTGGAATTCCTAAAACAATTGATAATGATGTAAAAAATAATGAACTATCGATTGGCTATGATACTGCGGTTGATGTAGCAACAAATGCCTTAGACATGCTTCAACCTACTGCTGCAAGTCATCGACGAGCCATGATTTTAGAAGTTATGGGAAGAGATGCAGGGCATATTGCTTTAAACTCAGGAATAGCTGGGGGAGCTGATGTAATATTAATTCCTGAAATACCTTATTCTCTAAAAAAAATTGCTAAGCATATTGAAAAAATTCGAGCTAGTGGAAGAAATCACGCATTATGTGTTGTTGCTGAGGCTGTAAAAAAAGAAGATGGAACAAAAGCTACAGTTAAATTTGTAGACGGCCAGGTTCGCTTAGGTGGTATTGGTTCTTATCTAGGTGATGAGATTTACAAATTAACTGATGCTGAAACTCGTGTAACTGTTCTTGGCCATGTTCAAAGAGGTGCGCAACCAAGTCACAGAGATAGATTAATTGCGACTGCTTTTGGTGTTTATGCTGTAGATCTTGTTGCAAAAAATAAATTTAATAGAATTGTTGTTTGGCAAAATAGAGGAGTAACAGACATCAGTCTAGACTCTGTTGCTGGTAAAGCAAAAACAGTCAGTGTTAATGATCCATTAATAAAAGTTGCAAAAGCTTTAGGAATATATGTAGGTGAAATTAATTAATTTTTTTTAATTTTTCCAGTTATTTCTTTGAGCTACAACCTCTTTTTTATCTTTCCAATTAATAAATCTAAATTTTATTAATTCATTATTTTTTTTGGCATACCACAGGGTATATTGAGGAAAAGGACCCTTATCTTTTGGATTTGTAGAAGCATCCAAAACAAATTTTTCTGAAATAATTTCGTCATTATTTATAAAAACCAATTCATCTTCTAATTTTTGAACTTTTATATCTCTTGAAATACCTTTTTGAGTATCAAAGACTGTTTTCTCGTTCAAAATGTCTTTATTCCAGTAATTTAATGGCAATATTTTTTTATCATAAGTAATTTCTCCATCCATGCCAGAAGCAGTAAAATTATCAAATGTATCTTTACCTTTAATGAAATATTCTCTTTCATCTTCAAAATCAGTGTATCCTTCAAATTCAATAAATTGACCATTATGCCAAATTTCTTTTGAAGATTGATTAAATTCGTATACTTTTAAAAAAAGAGCTTTTACTTCAATTTCTACATTCGTACTTACAATTAATAAACCATCCTTTTCTTCAAAAAGAGTTTCAATCGTTCCTATGATTTTATTTTTTCTTATAAGATCAAAAGTTGCTTTTTTGTCTTTTGGTATTGGAAAGCTATTTAATGAGGTGCTAGTAATAAAAATAATTATAAAAATTAAGATTTTCATTTTTTTATATTTTATATTTTTAATTTATCTTATCTATAGAAAATTTTTCTTTTTTAATTTGAAAATAAACAAATATCATTGAAATTAAAAGTAATATTGAGTTTATTTGATGCATACTCGCTAAATATAATTCAACATTTGTTAATAAGGTTAAAATACCCAGTAAAAACTGCACACATACTAAAATAGATATGACAATTAATTCATAAAAAAACTTATGATATTTTTTGGTAATAAAAAAGTATGATAATAATGTGATAATAATAACGAAAGTTATAGTGGCTAACCATCTATGGTTAAAATTAATGGCTATTGTATTTTCAAATAAATTTAGCATTCCCATACCTTCCATAAAATAATCATCAGGAATAAATTTTCCATTCATTAGTGGATAAGTGTTAAAAGATTGACCAGCATTTGTTCCAGCCATGAATGCTCCAGAAATAATTGTAAGAAAAAGAAGAGCTATGATCCATAGAATAATTTTCTCTACTATGCTATCAGGTAAAAAATTGATTTTTAAAAGAAAAAATGAATTTAAAGTTATCCAAAAAAGTATTACTAAAATAATTATAGCATTAGTAAGATGAAAAGCTAATCTATATTGACTAACATAAGGGTTATCATTAAGACCACTCTTTACCATCCACCAACCAACTACTGCTTGAAAAATTCCGAACATGAATACGAAGCTTAAGTTAAAAAAGGTATTTTTTGTAATTTGTTTTTTAAAAATGAAATATAAAAAAGGCAAAATAAATACAATACCTAAACATCTTGCTAAGAATCGATGACCCCATTCCCACCAAAAAATATATTTAAATTCATTTAAATTCATTGATTTGTTTATAATTTTAAACTCAGGTGAATCTTTGTAAGCATTGAATGCATTTACCCAGTCCTCAGTATTTAAAGGGGGCAAGGTTCCCATTATTGGTCTCCAGTCTACCATTGATAATCCTGAGTCGGTTAATCTTGTTAATCCTCCCACAACAATCATAGCGAAAGTAATAATTGATAAAAGAATAAGCCAAATTGATAGATAAAGGTTTTTAGAAGGTTCTTGAGAAAACATAGAATTTATATAGATGCTCAATAATATAAAAAAAGACCAATTATTAATAAAAAATGATGATTTTAATGATATTTTAAAATTAACTATTGAAATTTTTTAATATTTGTATACAAATAGTTGGTATACAAATAAATGGCAGACACTTCTCTAATTGAGGATAAAATTGGAATTTTAATTTGGAAAACTTCTAATTATTGGCAAGGAAATATAAGAAAAATTTTGAATCCATACAATTTGTCCTTAAATGAATACTTAGTTCTCAAATCAATTGATTATTTACTTAGTAACAAAGAAAATATCTATCAAAAAGAGATTGTCAAATTGATAGGCATAGATGTTACTGTTACAAGTGTAACCTTAAAATTATTAGAAAAGAAAGAATATATATTAAGAGAAACAATGCATGATAATAGAAAAAAAAATATTAAATTTTTACAAAAAGGAGAAAAATTATTTAATATTGTTAATCCTTTAGTTGAAAAAGAAGAAGAATCCATATTCAATAAATTAAATAACGAAAGTTTTAATTTTATTAATTCTTTAAAATTGTTATTGGGTAAAAAAATAAGAATTAAGGTAAAACAAAAAAATTAAAATGATTATCCTTGAAAATGAAAAACAACTTAAATCATGGCCTTTTATTGAAGCTTTTAAAATTATAAAAGACTTAGGGGGGGCTAAAAATTTCAAAATTCCTAATAAAGATTTTGTATTATTTGAGACAGGTTATGGCCCTTCAGGACTTCCTCACATAGGTACTTTTGGTGAAGTTGTGAGAACATCAATGGTTAAAAAAGCTTTTTTATCTCTAATAGATTGTAAAGCTAAATTAATAACTTTTTCAGATGATATGGATGGATTAAGAAAAGTTCCAGAAAATATTCCAAAAAAAGAAATGCTCGAAAATTATATTGGCAAACCCTTGACATCAATTCCTGATCCGTTTGAAAAATATGAAAGCTTCGGTCACCATAATAATGCTAAATTACGTTCATTTTTAGATAAATTTAATTTTGAATATGAATTTATTAGTTCAACAGAAAAATATCAAAATGGCGATTTTGATGAAACATTAGTAAACATACTTCACAAAGTTGAATCCATTTTATCTATAATTTTACCAACTTTAGGCCCAGAAAGAAGAGAAACCTACAGCCCTTTTTTGCCAATAAGTCCAGAAAGTGGAAAAGTATTACAAGTTAAAATAGAAGAATATAAATTAGACACCAATACTATTATCTATATTGATCCATATAATAACAAAAAAACTGAAACATTGGTTACTGGTGGCAATTGTAAATTACAATGGAAAGTTGATTGGGCTATGAGATGGATGGCTTTGGGTGTTGATTATGAGATGTGTGGAAAGGATTTAACTGAGAGTGTTGAATTAGCTTCCAAAATTTGTCGAACTTTGAATAAAAAACCTCCAACTAATCTTATATATGAGATGTTTTTAGATGAAAAAGGTGAAAAAATCTCTAAATCTATAGGTAATGGTCTTAGTGTAGATGAATGGCTAAGGTATGCTTCGCCAGAAAGTCTATCATATTTTATGTTTCAAAAACCAAAATCTGCAAAAAGATTATTTTTTGATGTAATCCCAAAAAGTATAGATGAATATTTTTCACATTTAAGAAAATTTAAACAACTTGAAGGATTAGAAAAATATAACAGTCCAATTTGGCACATACATGGGGAAAATTCACCTAATTATGAAAGTGAAATTAATTTTAATTCCCTTTTAAATTTAGTTAGTGTTTGTAACTCAACTGATAAAAATTTAATTTGGGGTTTTTTGAAAGAATATGACTCATCATTAAGCATTGAAAGTAATCCTGAATATGATTCTTTGATTCAGTATTCAATAAATTATTATCAGGACTTTGTTTTACCTAATAAGCAATATTTAAAAATTTCAAAAGAAAATGAAAAAATTTTTAATGATTTAAAAATTCTTTTAGAAACAATTAACAATGATTCATCATCAGAAGAAATTCAAACAGAAATATATGCAATAGGTAAAAAATATAAATTTTCTAATTTAAGAGATTTCTTTAAACTTATTTATCAAGTTTTACTTGGTCAAGAAGAGGGGCCGAGGTTAGGTTCTTTTATAAAACTTTATGGTATTAAAAAAACTGCTAACTTAATTGATAAAATTTTAAAAGCAGATGAATAAATTTAATAAGTTATAGTGTGAAGAATATTATTTTTAATATAATTCAAAATTTCCCTCCAGAAACAGCTCATAGTATTACTTTAAAATTACTAAAATTAAGCTTTAAGCAAAAAAAAATATTTCAAGATCCCATTTTACACCAACATTTGCTTGGATTGGATTTTTTTAACCCAGTAGGTATGGCTGCTGGATTTGATAAGAATGCTGAAGTTATTGAGTCTTTATTTAATTTTGGATTTGGGTTTATTGAAACTGGTAATGTTACACCTTACCCTCAGTATGGAAATGAGAAGCCTAGAGTTTTCCGTTTAAAAGAAGACTTGGCATTAATAAATCATTTGGTATTTAATAATAAAGGTACTGATTATGTAAAAAATAAACTAAAAAAACTAAAACTTAATTCTCTATCGAAAGGTATAGTTGGGGTTAATATTGGAAAAAATAAAAATAGTGAAAATTATATTAAAGATTATGAGTATTGTTTAGAACAATTAGGACATTTGGCTCATTATGTAACAATTAATATATCTTCCCCCAATACACCAGGTCTAAGAAACTTACAAAATAGGGGGCAAATTGAAAATTTAGTTATTGCATTAAAAAAGAAAAAGAAAAGTACCCCAAATCTTGAAACAACTCCAATTTTTCTAAAAATAGCTCCAGATATTAATGAAGAACAAATGAGGGATATTGCCCTGATAAGTTTAGCAAATAACATAGATGGATTAATTATTAGTAATTCTACGACTGAAAGATCTTCTTCATTAAAATCATTTGCTAAAAATGAAATTGGAGGTCTTAGTGGAAAACCTTTGTTCTTAGAATCTACCTTAATTTTAAAAAAAATGTTTTCATTAACAAATGGACAAATTCTTTTAATTGGAGTAGGTGGCGTAAGTAGTGGTTCAGAATGTTATGAAAAGATCAAATCTGGAGCTTCTTTAATACAGTTATATACAGCTTTGACTTACCAAGGACCTAAAATTATTGATAAAATTTTAAATGATTTAATTAATTTATTGAAATCTGATGGATATAAAAATATCAAAGAAGCCATTGGAAAGGACGTGTGAAAAAAATTCAAACTATTTCTGGTCTAAATGAAATTTACAAAAACTATGATGTATTTATATTGGACCAATGGGGAGTAATGCATGATGGACACAAGGGTTATTTGAGTGCAATAGATTGTGTTAGTAAACTAATCGAAAAAAATAAAACACTAATTATAATTTCAAACTCTTCAAAAAGACAAAATGTTACCTCAGAAAATTTATCTAAAATGGGCTTTAATAAAAACTCTTTTTTTAATATAATGACAAGTGGTGAAATGATATGGCAACGATTATTAGAAGGTGACTATAAAAATAAAAAGTTAGGAAATAATTGTTTTCACATTTTTAACTCACAAAATAAAGATGGAAAAAAATTTTTAAAAGGTTTAGAAAAGTACAACTTTGTAGATAAAATTCATGATGCTGATTTTATTTTAGGTTGTACCCCTTTTGAAAATAAAGAAATGATTGATTACATACCAATTTTGACAATAGCAAAGCAAAAAAAAATTCCTTTTATTTGTGCTAATCCAGACTTTGAAACAGTTAAAAAAGATACTAGAGAGCTAGTTTTTTGTATGGGTGCAGTAGCTGAAATTTATAACAGTATGGGTGGCGAAGTTTATTTTGAGGGAAAACCAAATATTCTAATTTATAAGCAATCATTTAAAGATTTAAATAATATTACTAAAGAGAGAATCTTGGCAATAGGAGACTCTCTTTTTCACGATATAAAAGGCGCCATAAATTTTAATATTGATAGCTTATTAATAAAATCAGGCATTCATTGTAAAGATTTTGATGATGAAACAGATAAAAATAAAATATTTCCAGATAAATTAAAAAAATTAGGTATATTTCCAACTTTTTTATCTTCAGAATTTAAATTTTAAAATTATCTAACTTGACAAAATAAAATTAACAAATACTAGACATTTGCAATATGTCTATGAAATGTGAATTAACAGGAAAAGCCTATCAAAGTGGCAATAATGTAAGTCATGCAAAAAATAGAACGAAGAGACGTTTTTTGCCAAATCTTCAAAACATATCTTTTATAAGTGAAAAGCTTGGAAAAAAAATTCAATTAAGAGTAGCCACTAGCACAATAAGAACAGTTGAAAAAAAAGGTGGATTAGATGAATTTCTTATAAATACATCTAACACTAAATTGCCACCAAAAGCTTTAAAAATTAAAAAACTTATTAAAGCTAAATCTAATTAACAGGACATACATTGGAAATTGTTAGAGGTTTTTTTAATCTTTTTACATTAAATTTTTCTGGTTTTGTAAGCTATTTTAATCAAGCACCAATTATAATTACTTGGATAATTTTTTTATTTTTTTGTCTACTTGCAATTTTATTTTTATTAAAGTTTTTTGGTGAAGTTGGAATATATTTATACACTACTATTGCTGTAATTGCTGCAAACATACAAGTTTTAAAAATAGTTGATTTCCCATTTTTTTATAATCCAATTGCATTAGGGACAATTTTATTTGCAACTACTTTTTTTGCAACTGATATACTTACTGAATATTATGGAGTTAAGTTTGCAAGAAGAAATATTCTTATTAGTTTTGTAGGCTTCTTATTAATGACCATTATAATGCTATTCACTTTAGGTTTTAAACCTTTGAGTATAGAAATTGCAGGCGATGATTACGCATGGGCATTAAATATTCAGAATCATCTATTAGGAATTTTCTTACCATTGCCGATTTTTTTTGTCTCTAGCATGATAGCATTTTTATTAAGTCAATTTTTTGATGTTTGGATTTATGAAAAGATTTCTCAAATAACGAAAAAAAAATATATTTGGGTTCGAAACAATATATCTACAATCTTATCTTCTTTTTTAGATAACACAATCTTTAGTGTTTTTGCATGGATAATATTGAATCCTAATCCGTTAGATTTTAAAATAGTATTTTTTACATTTATAATAGGAACATTTGTTTTGAGAATATTTTTAGCAATTATTGATACTCCATTTATATATTTAGCAAAATATTTTGTTCCAAAAAAATAAATGACTAAATTTAATTGGAAAATTCAAAAACAATCATCTTCTAGAGCTAGAACAGGAATTTTGAGCACACCTCATGGAGATATTCGTACTCCAGCATTTATTTTTTGTGGAACCAAAGCTTCTTTGAAATCATTTAATACAATAGAAGCTAGAATTAATAATACTCAAATTATCTTATCAAATACATATCACTTAATGCTTCAACCAGGGGGTGAATTAATTGCTAAGCATGGAGGTTTACATAAGTTTATGAATTGGGGTGGACCAATGTTAACAGATAGTGGAGGTTTTCAAATTTTTTCATTAGGACATGGATCTGTCGCTGATGAGATAAAGAAAAGAAATATTAAAGAAAATAAAAATAAATCTTTATTAAATATTTCAGAAGAGGGCGCTCTTTTTAAATCATATATAGAT
>MDTA01203927.1_pt1 | contig 13701 bp, 17 predicted proteins | sample 811151 | NCBI WGS metagenome assembly MDTA01 (sample SAMN05326648, study PRJNA326480) | marine metagenome | isolation source: seawater | place: Indian Ocean: South | collected 2010 | reverse complement strand
TTCTTGTATTCATTTCTTTAATAGTCTTATTGACAGCCTTTTTTTCTTCCAATATTGCGCGCGCTATGTCGCCCGCGTTTTTGCTGTTCTTTCTTGTGTATTTTCTTGTAGTCATTGTTTTGTCCTGTTTTGGTTTGGTTTGGTAAAAGCCCCCAAAGAGGGGGCGGGGTTATTATTTTTGGTAGACATCAACATCAAAAAGATTACAGCACTTGACCAAAAAAGATCTTTCGGCGAGGGGCAACTTGACGAAATCCGCAAACTTTTTCCATGTGGTCTTACCATCTGAATCCACTTCGATACTATCAATGAAGCGATATCCGCGTGCTGTTATTTCGATTGACACTCCCAAATGCTGTGCCCAAATAATGATATTAGATACTTTCTTCTTTTGGGCATCCGTAGTTCTCAATTTCATGTCGGCAAGTTGCTTAATTGTTTTCATGTCCCTATCTCCTGTGTTTGTGGGGTACTGTTATTCTATGGGATAATGTTACAGGTTGCAACACATAGCCCCTTAATTAGGGAAAGTTTTTTTGTACTTTTTTTGTGTACCCCTGTTCTGTGTGCCCCTATTGCAGTTTGCAACCTTGCACAAAGGAGGATCGGCCTTAATCCTCCAAGGATACCCGCGTTCTAGGCACCTAAAATCGGGTATAGTGATTAGAGCGCCGTAAATGCCCGTGTAACGCTTTGTAACTTTGAAGAGGTATAAGCACACCCCCCATCCCTCTAGAACGATTCGGACATCTTTTGACCTCATGTCCTAGGGGTCTCAAATAGGGTTTTTTGGAAAAAGGCTTAAAAAAACGCCGCCCTATATACTCCCATTGCTCTGTACATGCCAACACCAATTTTCAAGGTTGATACTGTATCCCTGTTCTACTGTACAGGCGTTCAGTATGGACCAGTTTTAAGGCGGATTTAGGGGACATTTTTTGACACCCCCATTTTTAGGGCGGATATACTGTCCATACCACAAAAACACAGGAGATCGGATGCCCCGTAAAATACATACAAACTATCATTACAAAAATCACATAGGATTGTACCTTTGTAGATTCCTCAAAAACTGGAATTTGGGAATTCGTAGTTTTGCCAAGAAATCAAATATTAGTGAAGCCGTACTAAGAAACATCATAAACGGCCGTACAAAGACCATTTCTTTAAATGCATACTTTCAAATAGCCAATTTTATGTCTATACAATCCAAAATTCCCGTAGAGTACTACCTACGACGCATGAAAGAAGAAATAGAACTAGGAGAAATCAAAAATGAAAAATAGCGCGATCGCCTTTGTAGACGTAGAGACGACAGGTTTAAACCCTGCAATACATGAGATTATTGAAATCTGTATCATTACAGATAAAGAAACCTATCACACCAAAATAGCACCCAAAAGAATAGATTTGGCGGATTCAAGGTCACTAGAGATCAACGGGTATAACCCCAAAGATTGGGCGGATGCCCCCTCTTTTAAAGATGTCCATATTAAAATAATGCGCTTATTGGCTGGCAAAACTATCGCAGGGCATAACCCCAAATTTGATATTGAATTCATAAATGAAGCCTTTGCACATGTGGATTCCCATTTTGAGACCGGATATCGGGTTTTGGACACAATTACTTTAGCTTATGAGCACCTATATCCCCTAGGGCTTAAATCCTTATCACTTGACGCGATACGGGTATTTCTTGGATGGGATCGTACAAACGCCCATACAGCTATACAGGATTGCAAAGATACAAAAAGACTATTCAAATATCTTCTACGCTTTGGCATTGTAGAGCGCTCAATCCTAAAATTCAAAAGAAGATTTTTTTAACTTTAACTACACAGGACAGGAAATGAAAGAATACAAAAATAGATCGCTTATACAGATACATAACGCCGATTGTCTAGAAGCCCTTAAAAGCATGCAAGATAATGAATTTGAATTGGCTATCGTCGATCCGCCTTACGGGGCTATGAAACGAGGGATTGATAACATCCCCCGCAATAGCAGAAATAACAACAATAAAGACCTTTACGACCTAGAAACGGCATATACAAACGTTAGACCCACGGATGAATACTTTCAACAGTTGAGAAGGGTATCCAAAAACCAAATCGTTTGGGGCGGCTGCTACTTTCCCCCTTTGTGGGATGCCCCCTCTAGAGGCTTCATATTTTGGGATAAACAGCAAATAAGCAAACTACACGCGGATGGGGAGATGGCATGGACATCCTTTGATAAAAACGCGCGTTGTTTCTCTTATTGTTGGGCAGGGGCTTTGGGTGGGGACACACTCAAATCAAAACTAACAAAAGCGATACACCCTACACAAAAGCCTCTAGCCCTCTATACTTGGCTACTAGAGACCTACGCCCAAAAGGGTGACAGGATACTAGATACCCACCTTGGCGGCGGCGCGATCGCTGTAGCTTGTGATATCCTTGGATTTGATTTGCTGGCTTATGAGATATCGCCCGTGTACTATGAGAGGGCATGTAAAAGACTTGAAGAGCATCAAAGACAATTAACGCTATTTTAGCCCTCTTTAACCCTTGCATAGACCTTATTAAAGAGCGAGAACAGTTTTTTGATCTGGCTCTCTAATTGGTCTATTTTGGATTCTACCTGTACTAATCTCTGTTCTAGCCCTGTGACTAGTTGATCTTTGTCGCTGTTTAAATCCGTGATCACCTTTTCAAATCTTGCGCGGATTTCTTCTTCTCTTTTCAAAGATTCGATTCTTTGGGCGTCCATTTTATCCGATTGTTCTTTGTAATCTTTGCGCATCTGGACATATTGCCAAATCAAAAATCCCACAAAGGGAGTATTTACAAGAAGATCCGTTAATACCGTGTTCATTTCCATATTTGAATTCCTTCTAGTACTCAGCTAGCAAAGTGTATGTAAATGTCCTGTAATTCAACGATTCGATCTGTTTATAGCATAATTCTATCATCCGATCATGATCTTTTGGATTTTGCCATACTTGACATCCGGCGCTCCATTTATCAACGTATAGAGATCCGTGTTCTCTGGCGCTAGATCGGTGAATATTTAGATAAATCAAATCTTTAAAAACTTCTCCTTCATAATTCAAATGCTCATCCTTGTTTCCATCACGCCAAAATTTCACGGGTTGCCACTGCCTAAGGGCTTCATATTTGCCCCCGTGTAACCCCAATTGATACGCCCCTCTAGCCTGTTGAGGGTGGAACATGATAGCACAGGGCTTATAATCTGCCTTTGTAAGCCAGTAGCGCCCCGCATCCGTAGTTGCCGCGCCTTCTTCTACGACCCATTTTTGATTTAACTTGTATATGATACAAATTCGATCGTTGAATTGATTAAAGCCGTCAGGGTCTCCCAATTTGCGAAATCCTACGATATTTAAATCATAATCGCCGTCATCAAAAACCATGAACCCCGCTTCTTTAACTTTAACTAATTCAGGGGGTAGATCATCATAAATCCGTTTGTGCATGTCTATAACTCCGTTTGTAAATGTTCTTCTACTTTGACCACAAAGAGCCAATTTGTAGATTGCCACTGTTTCTTAATGACTTGTACCTTCTTGGAACGGGAAAACAAATTTGAATCCGTTAGAAGTATAATATCCCCTACCTCTATGTAACCATAACGAGGGCTTGCAATGTATTCAATTGAACGTAATGCAACCCCTTCAAATCGTACCTTATCCCTACAAATAAGGGCTGCCGTCGTATCATCATGTACATATTTGGATTCTGTCTCATCCTTCTTTACGCCATATCTTTGGGCAGAAAGAACAGAATACATAGTAGAGAAATTTGAATTATAGTTAACGTTAATATCGGGCGTTATGCGCATAGAAGCCACAAATTTGTTTTGTGCCAAAGAGAACCCATAGCCCAAAGTATAGTAGTTAACTATGTTCTCGCTATTTGTAAGCGTTTGAATTGGACTATTTTGATACCACTCAGATCCCGCCGTCAAGACGTGTTTAACGTACAATTCCGATCCTTCATAAAGCAAATTTAGAACAGGTTTTAAGCCCCTAGCCCCGTAAATCACCGATATCGGCAAGAATGGAATAATCTCGTTTTCCAAGAATTCAAGGGGGCTTATTTCACTTGAATTGATATACCCCGCAAATTTATAGGCATTTAAAACGGGTCTTAGGCTCTCCCACTCCCCATAATCAATATCCGCCGCCCCTAGTTGTAGAAATTGAATACAAATATCCCCGCCGCCTTCTATGGCTGTATTTGAAGAGCGAGAAAGTAACCCGCCCCCGCTTGTAGGGTTCCAACTAGTGAAATATTCCGCCGCTTGATCATCATTGATATTTGTTATGCGATCTTGAAATCCGCCATCTTTGATATCAAAGGTGACATAAGCAAAAACAGAGCCATCCGCGCGGATAAAGTGTTCTACATCTGGGTCTATGTGTCGCCCTTCCTTATCGCTTATGCGTACTTGATTTGCTTCTACATAGTGGGAAGCTATGGCCATCCATACTTGATTTTGACCCGTAGAATTTACCGCTATGACATAAGCAGGGGTCAAGCTATACCGGATTGCAGTCCCAAATTGATCCACAATCTTTCCCCCTGTGCCAAGTACAATCGGGATCATCTTTCCCCTATGGGCATCCGGTACATCTATAAGAGCGCTAGAACCTATGAATTTAGACGTAAAAGGGCTTATACTTGTATTTGTGAGCGCTGATATATCTTCGGGAATCAAACGCGCTGTAGAGCCTGTTTGGAAGGCGTAAAGGCTACCAAAAAAAGCGGGGGCTTCTATGCTGAATTCTACATATCCTTTGGGCTGTGCTACATGTCCAAAAATAGGCTGTTTAGCTAGCCCCGTTAGTAGAATTGTGCGTTCTTCGTACGTTTGAATTGATTTCTTTGTTTCCAAAACATACGATAATTCTACTTTTGAATCCTGCAAAATGTTTCCATCTAGAACCTCTTTGGCTATATCTACGCCCTCGAGAATACAAGATATCGCCGTGGATATAGCGTCCACATTAAAACCCATATCCCCCAAATCAAACATCAAATCCGGCTCTTCTACAAGCCCCCCTTTATAGGTTTTGTCTCCCTCGTTTGAATTCAAAGATACGGGCTTTGTACTAATAAAGTACTCTCTACCGCCCCAATTAAGCGATAACAAGAAGACAGGATACGCCCCTATCCAGTCAGATCTAACGCTCATACTATCTCCAAAAGATCAATTGTGGCCACTCTCATTACCTCTCCAATCCCGTTCCCCAGTAGCTCATCCCCTGTTACACTATCGATTTGTACTTCTGAATTCAAAACACTATATAAGAATTCGTGTCTACGGTTGAAAAGTCTTGTATCAGTATTTGTGGCTATAGAAGGCAAATATACAAGGGGAAGAACGCCCCCCTCAACCTCTCTAAGAATGCCCTCTACCATGTAGGGAACATCATTGTAATTTGAAATGGCTTGTGACCCTGCCCCGCTATTTGATTTGTAGTAGTCCGGATCGGGGTTTGCGTTGTACAGGGTAGAGATATCCACCCCGTCCGACCAAGAAATTTGAATTGTTCTTTGATCGGGGGCTATGTTCTTGGCATATATGGTTCTATCTTGCTGTACCGTTTGAATTGTGCCCGCCTCTATAGATATTCTTCTTCCCTTGCTGTATTGCTGCCCTGTGACAGCTACAGCGCCGATATTAAAGGAACCAATTCTAAAATCCTTGTCTATGGTTTCTTGACTTGTGATGTATATAGCAAACGCCTGTGCATAAATAGAATTCAAATTTATGACCCCAGCTACATAAGGGGATAATACCTCTACAGTGCCTGTGGAGGCGGTTAATGTAGGCTTGTTTTCAAGACGTATTACACAAGCCTTAGCATTTGAATCACCAAAAACCCCTTCTGTGTTACTTTGAATTCTAATATACTCAGTGCCTCCACCCTCGCCCGTGGTGGTTATTTTGGCGATATACCCCTTTAATTCGTTGTAGAAGTAGTAATTTCTATCTATGACCGATCCCCCTCCGGCGTTCTGTATCAGGGTTTTTCCTTTGATTAGACATCCGTGCTCCATGTCCTGAGCACTATCAAAAGTGGCTATATCGACCCATGAAGCGCCGTTATAGTACTGTAATTTGAATTGTTGAAAGTTGATATTATGAAGGTTGAAGCCGATCAAATCATTACCCAAAGAAATGGCCGCGCTTGATAGTTGAAAAGGGATTCTCATTGCTGGGACAGCGCCACTTGTAACCGCTGTAGAGCGCCACAAAACACGAGGAGAAGGGCTAACCCCATAAAGTATGTTTTCTTTGCCGTAAAGGCTTGTAGCCTTTATATTCCACCCTTCCCCGTTGTACGTTGTACCGCCGTTAGATGAAATGCTTACACCCTCATGAATATAGCTTTTACGCCCTGCAATAGGGTATTTCCTACCTATCGTTTGTTTTCCGGTTATAGCTGTCGATCGGGCATAGATATCGGAGATCATAAACTGGTACAATTTGAATTCGGATGCTGTTATTTCTGTGTTTATAATAACCTGTGTCCGGTTTTGTGTAGTGGTACCAGTGGCCGCCGTTTGATTTGAAAAGCCTGTAGTAAATTTGCGCAAATTGGCGTTTGTATGTGCCCTATAGTAGAAATTAAACTTATTTGATGTGTGTTCAATTATGAATTCTGTTTTCTCTCTACAATCAAACGTTATAGAGGTACCATTTACCTCTATTTTTGCTGCAAAAAATTCTACTGTAACCGAGTATAAATCAGGGTTTTTGGCGATTATGGTTTTCACTGTTAGAGGCGCTGTGCCCGTGGCATCATTCACGACCTGTACCAGCCCCCTAACGGTCAAACCCTCATCAGGATAGGTATTTTGTGTTCTTGTAAAGGTGATGTCATTACCCGCGCCCCCTGTGCCCTGTAACGTGGTAAAGCCTTCCCCTAGGGTCTCCGTACCCGATCCCGTTTTTACAAAAATAGAACAATCGGATAATTTCTCTATAGGCAAGTATGAAACACGATTTGTAGTAGTATTGTTAGGGTGATCTTCTCTGTTTTCAAATACGGGTTGTGCTTCTATATTTGAATAGCCGCCCAAGGTGGCGACAGCTACAGAAAAATCGTTTGTGGCTGTGTCTGCGTACCATGAATGGGCAAATACTAACCCACCCTCAAAAGCCCCGATCCTGTAGTCCGTTAGAATTGAAGCACTATCAACGAAGAACAGCGCCCCCGATTGTGTGCCCCCGTCCATAGCGTGATCAGGCCAATTGGTGCCGTCCGTGCTGATTTTTAACAATATTTGATTTTGTGATACATAAGAAAATGCTGATATAAGTTCGTTATTTGAATTTGAAAATATAGAAACCATCCCCGTGGTCATATTTGCATCTGTACCAGCGGCAAAGGAATTAGCCGATTTCTCTTCTATATCGACGAATTTACCCGCTGTAATCAAATCCTGTACTTTATAGAATGCATGTGGAAGGGTGACATAACGGATTTTTGTTGTAAGCCCATAACCTACACAGAATTGATTTTGATATATGCATAAATCTGGCCTGTTAAGGGGCTGTGTAGCTAATTTATCTTCGTTAATCAATTTAAAGTTACAGTTATCTATACTTGCAAATTGCCACATTTGATTTTTATTTGTAGCCGTTCCATTATAATAAGTGCCTACAATTAACAGGGTTTGACCCCCTGTGTGGGCGATTCTCATCTTTTGAATTGTATATTCCCCGCTTGATACGTCGATAGAAGAATTCAAAAGTTGAGACCCTATAAAAGTCCATGAAGCGCCGTCATCCGTCGATCTATAGCCCTTTACATTTGCTTTTTCTGCTTCAATATACAAATACAAAAGCAATAAAGAACCGTCCTCTAGCTTACAAATTGCGGGTTTTCCCTCATTTGAAAAGGAGATCCCCGATCCCAAATTTGCAATTGTGACATCTGTCACGCTTCGATTTGAATCTGTTATTTGTGCTCGAATGCTCTTTGTCGATAAAGTCAAATTTACATATTCAAAAACAACAATATAAGAATTGTTGTCAAGCCCCAAAATATCGGGATTACCTGCGCTTTGGCTTGTTTTGCCATACTTGACCAAATCCCAATCTGATATCGTTACAGGGGGGTTATGTCCGTACTCTATCACGGTTGAATCTACATTATCCCTAACTGTATAGCGAGCATTTGAAGACAGCCCCGATCGGCGCGTTATGACCTGTAGATCGGTAGATGATAAGCACTCCCCAGTAGAATTTAAATATAGCTTTGTTGTACTATCTGGTAGAGGTTGATCGGGGATTGGATCTTGAATGCTAAATCCCGTGGCCTGTGCACTCCAAAACTCACTAGAATCCAAAGGATAAGGGACTAGAAACCCCCTGAGATAGTCTTTTGATATTTGTGTTCCCATTAATATGACCCCGCCGCGCTAACTTTATTTAACTTTGACATAATACCCCCACGTTTTTGATTTGTGCGCACAAAGCGATCAAAATGCTTATAGGGTTGAATAACTATAACTTGATTTGAAGAAGGCATATTTCCTCTTTGAAGGGCGTTTACACCCCTTTCACCGCCTAACCTTTGGACAGTCTGACGATCGATAACTGCTTCCCCTGAGAGGGCTGTAATTTGCCTAGCATCGTCGCCTTTCCCTATCATACCCCCCATGTGGAATTCAGGGGGTGGGGTGGCCATAACTGTGGCCGCTTGCAAGGCACCCAAAGCACCCAAAGCACCCATAGCAAAAGGGTTGGGGGCTACTTCCATAACTTTGGCGGCCGTGGTCATTATGATGTCCGCTACATTTGCCGCCTGTGATACTCGGAAGGCAATTAAAGCGGCTTTTTTGTTTTCTCCCCCTACCATTTTGATAAGATCGGCGGCGGCTTTTGCGGATTGAATGTAAAAACCTGCAATTTGTTCCCCTGTAACCTCGGTTTTTTCCGCTTCTTCTTCTAGGTTTTTTTGTCTTGATTTTGACAAAGCATCATTTTTGATTTGAATTCCTTCTCTTAACTCTAGTATTTGTTTGTCAATATCTAAATTTATGCCCTTAGCTGTGGCGATCTGGTTTTCTGTCTCAGCTAACTCTAAATTAGCTTGCTTTTGTGCTTCTAGGCTCTCTATTGTACGATTTGTGATATCGGTGTCTAATTTGAGTTGTGCCTCTTTACGTTTGATCTCATCGTCAATAAGTGCAATCCGCGCCGCCCTGTTCTGATTTTCTAGAGAAATTGCGCTTTGGGCTTCTGTTATTTGCATTTGCTCTAATTTGCCCGTTATGCCCATTAGGCGCGCTTCTTCTTTCAATTTCTCGGCTCTCGCCTTGGCGGCTTCTCTTCGTTGGTTGGCAAGCCTTGTAGCCCTATCTCTTGCCGCGTCTTGCTGTGCCTTCTCTTCTTCTCTTTGTTTTCTCTGCTCTTCTCTTGTTTTGGCTATGTCCTGTTGGAGGTTTTCAAATTCAAACGCTTGATCGGCTATTTGATTTGTGAATTCCTCTTCTTTTTGAGCAGCATCCGCCCTCATTTGATTTAATTTTTGTGTTTCTTTGGCTAGCTGGCTTTGTCTTAATATGGCTAGGTCGTTTTGTTTTCCGTTTTCCCTTTGATGTTTTCCTAATTTGGCTTCTACATCTATTGTATTTTTGATTTCTTTTATCTTGTTTTCTTGGGCTTTTATGGCGCGGAAATTTGCAATTGCTAAATCCCCGCTTTCTTTTGCTAGTTGATTTTGGAATTCTTGAGACGATTTATTTGCTTTTCTCATGTCAGAATCAAATTTAGATACTTTGCCTGTCAAAAGATCGTATTCAAATTGTAGATCCTCTACAGATTGACGCGCCCCCTGTAGCGCTGTAGCCGCGTTAAAGGCTGCATCCGTTTGCATTTGAATTGCAGAATCCGCCGCCGTTATGGCACCCTCTAAATTCTTTTGCTGTGTCTCTAATGCCTGTGCTTCTTTTGCAAAAACACTATATATCCCCACCCCTACAGCGATCGCCGCTACAGCGGCAAGAATATAAGGATTTCCCGTCAAAAATGCTTTTCCTAGGTCACGAACGGCGATCCCCGCCATTTGAATTGTAGTTACAGCACCCCCCAAAGCGGGATCAAATTCACCAATTAAATCTCCTGTGGCCTGTACCGCGCCCCCTAATTCACGGGTTTGTTTTTTGAATTGTCTCGTACTTTGAGCGGCGCTTTTTGCCGAATGATCTATATTTTTGAATGATACTTGTGTAGCTTTGGCGGCTTCTTTTGCTGCCATTTCCGCCTTTTTTAGCTCCGTAGAGAGGGTTTTTACCATCTTTTGGGCTTCTTGCTTTGTCATATTTGGCATTTTTTGAAGGTTATTCAAAAGATGCTTCATATCCGCTTCTACATTAATTTGAATTGATTTGTTTACATCTGCCATTTTAGAGCCTCTTAGCCGTGTTTACTAGTTCATTTCCTATAATGTCAATTAACCGATCGATCCTCTTTTGGGCTGGCTTCCATAGTACTTCTATAGCCAGTGTTTTCCCTTCTTTTATTTTTGTTTTCGAGTCCCTGCCAACCTTTATAGCAAAGGCATAGGGGGCACTATTGCCCACCCCCGCAATAATTTTGAAATCCGGCGTAACATACAACACTTGAAAAAAGCGATCAATACTTCTTTGGCTGTCTTTTTCCCGTATAATCCAGTTTCTACGGGCATGTTTCTCTAAATCAATCACATATGCTTCTAGCTCTCTACGCGTGTTAGGGGCTACCATATCAACCAATTCTTTAAACATATCGAGGGCTTGACCATCAAGATCAATAGAAGCGCCCCCCGATTGTACTTTATACCTTACTTTTGACATCTAATAACCCCCTGTCATACCTTTGGCGGCGCTCTTTGCGCTCTTCTTTTGTTTCATGCTCAATTCTGTACAGGGCTAATAATGTTTCCTTTTCTTGTGTATTCAAATCAAAAAACCAATTGGGCTTTTGACCCCAAAGCAAAGAGATTTTATATCCTAGAAACTCTAATCTCCCTCTTTGGGTGAATGTGTAAAATTTGCTTTTTCTTCTACCCCTTCTTCTTTGGGGATCTGTTTTGCAAATTCCAAAAGACAAGTAGACCCCGCGTTGTAGATTTGGGAAGCCGTCACGCCCTCTTCAAGTAGCCTTTCGAGCATCATCCGCCCGTATGGGATAGGGCTTGTCTTTAAAGGCCTGTATTTTGGAAATATGGCCTTCTCATCAAGTGCCACCCCTACAGCGCCCGCGCAAAGCCTTAGAAGCGTTACAGAGTCATCAGAAGACCACAAAGTCACGAATTCTAATGAGGTTGCCAAAGAGCACGGCGGATCGACCTCAAATTCTTTCTTTCCTAGTTCAAATTTGATCATGAAAGTTTATCCTGTTTTATAGTTAAAGTTAGGTTGTACCTGTGTAAGATACAGCGCCGTACACGGTAAAATTGATAGTAAATGTCGAGGGGTCTCCCTCTGAAAAACTAGCCGTACATACACAGCGCTCTAGGGTTACACTTGAATCCGTGTCATCTCCTACCGCCGTCCCGTCAGAATTATATTTGATGTTTACACAGTGGAATTCTACATAGGGGGTACCCGTGGCCGCTGTACTTATATTTGAATTGTAAGCGCCTGTCTTTTGAATAAAGTCGAGTATCGCGCCCGCTGTACCACTTGTAAACTGTCGGAAATATGCAGTAAAAGACCCTGTTAAAGGTTGTTGATCGCCTTTTCGGACAGTTGTGATTGATCCCCTGTCTCTAATTACCGTTTGATCCTCACGGGCGGAAGAACTCAAATTATCAATGGTTAGATTGCCTTCTTCGTATTGAATATCAAGTACATCAGTCCCCCCGTCTAATAGGGTTATAGTGCCGTCCCTGCGTACTTTTGGGATAGTTGATACAGCCATTTTTGATCTCCTAAATTGAATGTAAAATGTTAAATGTTAATGTCACAATCATGAATTCAAGCGGGGTGCTAACTTCTCTTATACTTGAATTGTAACGTATTTGAATCCCGCTTCTTATAGTACTATAACTTTGTAATACAGCCCCTATAACTAACTGCTCTTTATCAAGACAATTATCATAGTCCGTAGGATACAGATCAAGGGGTCTAAGCCTATATAAGAATTTAACTGTAACTCTTGAATTCAAATAATAGCCATCATCAATCCGCCTTTGGCGTTCTGTGGTCTCTCCTGAGGAATCGATCCCAACAGAAAAACCTAAATGGGCTTTTGTTTTCTGCGTTCTACCTACATAATTCGGGGGCAGGGAGAGCAAATTAAAACCCGTCAAAGCATCAACCTGAGTAGCTACAGCGGATCGCAACTGGGCAAAGGATACAGCCATCAATAACGCCTTCTACGCCCATAATAAGAAGGCGCTGTTAGGTATATGACAGGCTGTGCCGCTTTTCTCTTATTTGGATCTGTAGGCTTGTTTTCATGTGATTGATCATAGATGAAATTGATGGATTCAAATTCAAGTAAAAACTGCTTATAGTGCTCTTGGGCTAGCTCTAAATACCGTCCTTCACCCTGTGATATCGAGGAATGAAAATCGCGGAAAATCAAATATAGGGCTAGATGTCTATGAGCATCATAAAAGGATTCAGGGGTCATAACCAAATACTCATAACCCATCCCCTTTTGGCGTATTTTGCGCAAAATTTGATAAAAAGCATCGTCTATATATTTTTGATAAGAAGACGATCCGGAAGGGCGTAGATTGGCTAAATCGCTATATGTCTGGGTAAGGTCGGCATCCGAAATAACTGGGTACAACCTACGCAAAACCACAGCGGCCATACGTCTAAATATGTACTCAGTACCGGATATCGTTACCTTGAATTCTTCTCTGTAGCCTTCTCCTAAATCAAGTGTAGAAGGCAAAACCGAGGAGGAGACGGTATAAGAGCAGGTTCCATCCGTGTCTATGCTAGCCGTTTGATCGTTCACTAGAACAGTATCATCCGGCGCCACAAGACGATATAACGCCCCTGTAGGGACAATTTGTGCATTATCCCTATATATTTTTATTGATTGAACGTTTGTTTTTTCCCGTTCGATCAATTCAACATATTTGATTTCGGCGCTATACGGAGTAGTCATTTTATACCTTTAAAACATCCCACCAAGCAGTATCAGAAGAGACAACATGGACACCTTCACCAGCACCCAAGGTAGATATTGTGTTTCCGCTTGCATCTTTAATAACAATATTTGAACTGCTAGACGCTCGACTTTTGATCCAAAAACAAGCCCCTTCAACATAAGAAGGAAGAATACAATCAAGCGATCCAGTAGTATTCTTTAATAATTGATATGTAGAATCGGAATAAGTAAGGGTTTTGTTTGTTGTAATAGTTTCAACATTTACGCCGCCTTTTAAGACCATATGACGCGGAATTTTGAATTGTGATTTGTCTGTAAAAGCCATGATTATTGCTCCTCTTTACGCCGTTTGGCGCGTTCTAGGTGTTTTACTACGATTTGACGGGCTTGTTCTTGTGATACCTTGCCTTTACTTGAATTGGCTACTTTTTGTGCCATCTTCTGTATAGTACTATACTTGCAATTCATAAGCCTGTACCCCTAATTTTTGTAATCTTGTCTCAAAAGAAATCAAATCTTGAATTTCCTTTTGTCGCTTTCTAAGTTGAATTGCTCTTTCTGGGATGT
>MDTA01010945.1_pt1 | contig 13704 bp, 13 predicted proteins | sample 811151 | NCBI WGS metagenome assembly MDTA01 (sample SAMN05326648, study PRJNA326480) | marine metagenome | isolation source: seawater | place: Indian Ocean: South | collected 2010 | reverse complement strand
TACATCAATCCCTATAATTGTGTTTCTTGGGTTTATGTTGACTTATTTAAATTCAAACATTTTTTTTTTAAAAGATATTAATTGTGTGAAATATTTAAGTTGTAAAAAATTAATTGAAAAAAAGATAACGATTCAAGATATTAAAAATTATAAAGAGGTAATTATTTTAGATTCTACTGGGTATGAGTATGTTTTGGCCAACACAATGCCAAAAATATCAATAAATAATTGGTTTTTATTATGGTCAGAGGCTAAAAATTTGGAAAATTTGACAACTTTTAAAAAAGGATTATCCGAATTAAATAGTGATAAAATTATTACATTGTGGATAAAAACTACAAAATTGAAAGATTTAAAAAAAAAATTGGGCTCAAAGTATAAGAAAGAAATAATAAATTCAATAAATCAAGGCTATTATACAAAATTGATACTTAAACCACTTTAATAATGAATTTAAAAAGAATTATATTTGTGTTCCTAATTACTTTCTTAACAATTATTTTTTTTTCATTTCTATCGTTAAAGACAAATTTTGTAAAAAATATTTTGCCTTCAAGTACAAAAGTAAGTATTAAAAAATTTTTATTTGAAAATATTTTTGAGAAAGAAGCAAATTATATTAATGAATTAGAATCAAAAAAACTTAGATCAATAGAGTTTAGTAAAATACAAGAAACTATTTCTAAGTATGGATTAATTTTTTTACAATATTTTGATGAGGAAATAGAAATTGGTGAGACAAGTTATAATTTAAAAAAATTTAACACATTTCAACTTATTAATGGAGTTGACCCAACTTACGCTTTTGGTTCTTCTTATATTGAATTTTATAATGATAACTTATTTTTAGCAACCTCTGAAGGAAAAATTACTTTTACAAAAAATTTGAATTTAAAAAAATTGATATTTAAAGAAATTGAATCGAATTTTAAGAAAATTGTGAAGTATGATAAATTTTATGATTATAACGATCTAACTGTTAAAGATTTATTTATTTTCAGAAATAAATTGTATTTGTCGTATTCCAATTTAGTAAATGAAGGTTGTTATAACACATCGATTTTAGTGGCTGATTTAAATTTCAATTTTTTAAAATTTAAAAAATTTTTTGAACCCAAAGACTGCGTAAAAAAAAATAATCCTGACCTTGAATTTAATGCTGTTCAAAGCGGGGGAAGAATGTTTCAATTTAAAGAAAATAAAATACTATTTACCACCGGTGATTATAGATATAGAAAACTAGCTCAAGATCTAAATTCAACTTTTGGAAAAATATTAGAAATAGATCTAGAAAATGGAGATTATAAAATTGTGTCTTACGGACATAGAAATCCCCAAGGTTTGTATTATGATAAAGATAAAAATTATATCATTTCTACAGAGCACGGACCCATGGGTGGGGACGAGATAAATATTAATTTTGAACCGAGTAAAAATATTAAAAATTTTGGTTGGCCTCTAGCATCATATGGAGAACATTACAGTATAAAAGAAGGCAAAGACAAACCAATTAACATAAAAAAATACGAAAAATATCCATTATATAAAAGTCATAAAAAATATGGATTTGAAGAGCCGAAAAAATATTTTGTGCCATCAATAGGAATATCTCAATTAATAAAGGTGGATAGCAATCAAAATCAGACCTTTTTCATTACAAGCATGAAAGCAAAAACAATTTTTAAATTAAAACTTGATGATCAACTTAATATAATAGATGAAAGCAAGTTTTTAATTGATGAAAGGGTGCGCGATATCATAAAAGTAAATGATAATAAAATTGTAATGTTTTTAGAAAACACACCATCTTTAGCAATACTTGAAAAGAGATGAGACTTAAAAATAATTATTCAACTGATTTTTTAATTGTAGGAGCGGGACCAGTCGGTTGTGTTTTAGCTGAAAGAATATCGAATAATCTTAAAATGAGTTGTGTAATTATTGACAAAAGAAACCATATCGCAGGAAATTGCTACGATTTAAGATCAAAAAAAAATATTCTTTATCATAAATATGGCCCACATTATTTAAGATTTAAGAATTATAGTACTTTTAAGTATTTATCTAAATTTACAAAATGGATTGAAGGTGATTATAAAGTAAAGTCTTATGTAGATGGAATTTTATACCCTTTTCCAATAAATCTAACAACATTAGAAATGTTTTTCCGAAGAAAGTTTAAAAATAAAAAAGATGCTAAAAAATTTATAGAAAAAATAAGATATAAGATTAAATCACCTAAAAACTCAGAAGACTTCGTGTTATCAAAACTTGGAAAAGAGATTTATGAAAAATTTTATAAAAACTATACGATCAAGCAATGGGGCAAACACCCTAAAAATTTATCTCACGAAATAGTCGGAAGAATTCCAATTAGATTAAACAGAAACGAAAGTTATGTAAATCACAAATTAAAATTCATGCCAAAAAATGGATATACTAAAATGTTTGAAAAAATGTTATTCAATAAAAAAATCAAAATTATTCTAAATCAAGATTTTAAAAAATTTAAAAAAAAGATAAATTTTAAATACTTGATCTATACTGGCACCCCAGATAGCTACTTTAATTATAAGTATGGTAAATTAGAATGGCGGTCTCTTGATTTTAAATTTCAAACATTTAAAAAACGTTTTTTACAAGAATGTGTTCAATACAATTATCCTAATAATAATAAATTTACAAGAAAAGTAGAAATTAAACATGTAACAAAACAAAAATCTAATTTTACACTAATCTCTAAAGAGTACCCAATAAAAAAAGGTGACCCGTATTATCCAATAAATAATAAGAGAAATTTAACAATTTTTAAGAAATATCAACAGCTTATGAAAAAAGAAAAAAAAAACAATGTTTTTTTTGAGGGTCGTCTTGCAACATATAAGTATTTAAACACCGATGAAGTAATTGAGAAGGCGTTATCATTATTTAATGAAATTAAAAAAAACTATATTTAATAGCAAAATTGCAATAGTAGTCCCTGTTTTTAACGAGGAAAAAAATATTTTTAATGAATTGAATAAGTGGGAAAAAAAATTTAGGTCATTTAAAGTAAAAAAATTTAAATTTTTGGTAATTAATGATGGTTCTACAGATAATACTCTTAAACAAATTCAGAAGATAAACTCGAAAAAAATTCAAATTTTTAATTATAAAAATTCTGGTCATGGAGCAGCATGTTTAAAGGGTTACAAAATTGCTTTAAAGCAAAATTTTGAATGGATTTTTCAAATTGATTCTGATGGTCAGTGTGATCCAAAATTTTTAGAAATATTTTTAAAAAATTCCAAAAAAAATAATTGTGTATTTGGTTTGAGGGTATCTAGAGAAGATGGGATTTTAAGATTAATTTTTAGTAAAATTCTAAGTTTATTAGTTTTTTTAAAAAAAGGAAGTTTTGTACCCGATATAAATGTGCCTTATAGGTTGATGCATAGAAAAGTTTTATTAAAATGTGTGAAGTCTATTCCACAAGTATCAATTTTAAAAAATGCTCATTTATCTTATTTGATAAGTATAAAAACTAAAATTTATTATATACCAATTAAATTTTTAAAAAGATCCTATGGCAATTCAAAATACAATTTACTTACAATGTTTTTTCAAGTATTAAATTTGCTAAAATATATATGAGAAACACAATATTAGTCACGGGTGGAGCTGGATTTATAGGGACTAATATGATTAAGCTTCTATTAAAAAAAACTAATTTTAAAATTTTTAGTTTAGACAATTATTCATCTGGTAGCCAAAAAAATCATATAATTAATAAAAGAGTTAAATATTTTAAAGGTAGCACATTAAATATTAAAAAGATTTTCCATAAAAAAAACAAACAAATTAAAACAATTTTTCATTTTGGAGAATTCTCTAGAATTGCTCAGAGTTTTAAATATTTTTCAAAATGTTTTGAGTACAATCTAAATGGTACCCACTGTGTTTTAGAGTTTGCATTAAGAAATAGAATAAAGGTTGTTTATTCTGCAACCTCTAGCATGTTTAACAACAGGGGTTTAAATGAAAATTTGTCACCCTATACTTGGACTAAATCAAAAAATATTCAAATGATTAATAACTATCACAAATGGTTCAATTTAGATTTTGAAATAGTCTATTTCTTTAATGTTTACGGTCACGGTCAAATTAAAAATCATGAAATGGCCGCAGTGATTGGGATTTTTGAATATCAGTTTGACAACAACAAACCTTTAACAGTTGTTAAACCTGGTAATCAAAAAAGAGATTTTACTCATATAGATGATATAGTTTTAGGTACCTATCTAGCATGGAAAAAATCTAAGAATAAAGAGTATATGATTGGTACCAATAAAAGGTATAGCGTAAAAGAAATTGCAAAAATGTTTGAGTCAAAAATTAAAATGATACCTGAAAGACCAGGGGAAAGATTTGATTCTTTAAGAATTAAAAACTCAACTTTTAAAGATTTAAATTTTAAACCGAAAAAAAGTATAAAGAAATACATAAAAGATTATATAAATCGAAATTAATCTTTATATTAAAAGAAATAAATAGTTTAAACACATTTCATGATTTACAAAGTTATCTCAAAATGCATAATGTTCAATTATTGAACATGAAGAAAACTTTCTTAGTTACAGGAGCTTCCGGATTTCTTGGAAGTCATTTGGCCGATTATCTTACCTATAAAAAAAATAATGTTATTTTATTTGATAGAAAAAAATCGAGGTACAAAAAAAAAAATCAAAAGATGATTATAGGGAGCATCAATAATTTAAATGATTTAAATAGGGCTACAAAAAATATTCATACAGTATTTCATTTTGCTGCTTCTGCAGATTTAAATCTTTCCAATTCAAAGCCTTTTGAGACTATCAAAAGTAATATTATTGGCACAGTAAAAATTTTAGAATCTTGCTTAAAAAATAAAGTAAAAAAAATTGTTTTTGCTAGCTCTATTTATGCAAGAAGTGAACAAGGGGGCATCTACAGCACCAGCAAGCTATCCTCAGAAATGATAATTGAAAAAATCTGTAAAAAATTTGACTTAAAATTTGTAATTTTAAGATTTGGGACTGTCTATGGACAAAGAGCAAATAATTTTAATACTGTTCAAAATTTTATAAATGATGCTAAAAAAAAAAATAAAATATTTAGAGAAACACAGGGTAGGGAAATAAGAAGCTATATACATGTAAAGGATGTTGCAAAAATTACTTACCAATCTCTTCAAAAAAAATATGATAATAATTACTATAATATCTTTGGTAAAAAAGATATTTTAGTAAGAGACTTATTAAATAAAATAAAAGAATATATTCCAAATCTTGAAATTAAATATGCAAAAAAAGATATAAAAAAATATAATTATAAAAAGAATCCATTTACATATAAGCTTAGAAATGGAAAAAAATTAAAACTTCAAAAATATATATCTTTAGATGAGGGAATTAAAAATTTAATTAAATGAAAAAAAAAATTGAAGTTGTAGGAATTGTTCCCGTAAAAGCTAAGTCAGATAGAGTAAAAAAAAAAAACTTAAGAAAATTCGGTGATACCAATTTGTTTGAGCTTAAATTAAATCAACTAAAAAAAACAAAGAATTTTAAATATATTGTCGTATCTTCAGAGGATAAAAGAATTTTAGATAAAGCGAAAAAAAAAGGATTTCAAACTCACTTAAGGGACCCTTACTACTCTACAAGTAATGTTCCAATGAGTGAAGTATACTCTTATTTGGGATCATCAGTTACAGCAGAGCATGTTGCTTGGATAAATGTGACAAATCCTCTTGCTGGAAGTAAAATTTATGATGATGCCGTGAACTTTTATAGGAAAACTTTGAATAAATTTGATTGTTTATTGAGTGCTATTGAGGTGAGGGAAAATTTTTTCTATAAAAAAAAACCACTAAATTTTCCAAGGAGTCCTTGGCCAAGATCACAAGATTTAGAGCCTTTAATTTCACTCCCTTTTGTTATTAACATTTTAAAAAAAAAAAATTTAGTAAAATGGGGATCATGTGTTGGAAAAAAACCTTACTTTTATATTCTAAATAATATAGTTGCTAAGGATATAGATAACCCAGAAGATTTTGAATTTTGTGAAATTATGTACAACAAATACAAAGTAAAGAATCTTAAATCAAAGAAATAAAATATTTTTCCTTTAAAACAAAAAGCAATTTTATTTACAATATGAGGACGAACTCAGTTTCTGATAAGTATTTTGCTCATTATAAATCAACAATCTCTCATTTGATTTCGTTTTCAAGTTTGTCATTTTTGTTTTAATTTCTTTCCACCCAAATCTTTGATAATAATTGATTAGATTTTCATTTGTTTTCAAATAACAATTTATTTTTTTTGATTTAATTTGTTTTATTGAATAAAACATAATTATCTTTGATAAACCAGAATTTCTAAACTTTTTGTGAATAACTAAACTGTCGAATATAATGATTTTTTTATTTTTATCTTTTTGAAATTTTAAACAATTGTAACCAATCAATTCATTTTTTTTAAACAATAAGTTATGTATATCATTAGGAGCATAATTATAAACAAAATGATTTAATTGTGATTTAAAATTGTATTTCCACACTTGCATTTTAAGTTTACATATTTTTTCAATAAGATTTTTTGAGAGGTTTCTAGTTAAATTTTTTTTGTAATATAATTTATTATTTTTTTTTGGGTTATTCATTGAAGGTTTAAATAAAACTTTTTTGTATCAATTTAATCTTTTAAAACCACTATGACAAATTTCTGAGTCCAATTCATTATTTATATTAAGAGTGCTATCCTCAAATTTTCTAATCTTCTTGAAGATTTTATCAAGATGATCCAAATAGATTTCTATTATTTTTTTATTATGCTTAGTGCATGTAAAAATAGTATTAGACGCTAAAATATTTTTTTTTAGCATTTCTTGAGTTATATAACTTTTATACTTGAGCCAATTCTCCGATTCAATTACAAAACTTGATAAAGCAGGTAATCCTGAAGTTTTTAAATTTAGGTTATTTCTTTTTGCAATTTCCAACCAATGTTTTCTGATGACTTTTCCGGTATTAGTAATTAATTCCCATGATTTAATTCTCTCCATTTCCTCCAAAGTTTTCAAAGCTGCTGTTGGTCCAATCCTTTCTGTCCAAAAAGTACTGCTAATAAAACTATCTTGAGCTGCATCCATTACGTTTTCTTTGCCAATTATAGCTGTTATCGCATAACCATTCCCCATAGCTTTGCCAAACCATGCTATATCTGGCTCAATACCATACTTTTTATGAAGGCCGCCGTTGGTTTCTCTAAAACCAGATGTACACTCATCAAAAATTAGTACAATTCCTTTTTTGTCACAAAGATTTCTAATTCTTTTCAAGAAATTTTTTTTTGGTGGAAAATTCCTTTGAACCTCCATCTTAACCGCTGCTAAGTCATGATTACTTGAAATTTTTTCTAGTTGCTCAAAATTGTTATACTCGAATGGTATAGAGGTATTTTTCAACTCTTTCGGGACTCCATTTGGGCTTAAACCAGGCATTAAATGATTTGTTAAATTTGTTTTATCTTTTATATTTGCTGCCAAATACCAATCATGCCATCCATGATATCCACAAAATGCAATTTTTGATTTTCCTGTTGCAGCTCTTGCAATTCTAACCGACGCTGCGCTTGCTTCTCCCCCAGTCCTAAATAGCCTAACCTTTTGTGCCCATGGATGTAGGTCCAAAAGTTTTTCGCTTAATTGAACTTCCTCCGGACAATTTAAAGTGGTTAAATTACCAGCACTTAAAACTTTCCTAACAGCATTATCCACTTTTGAATTAGCGTAACCTAAAGTATTTGTTCCAATTCCCATCAATGAAATATCAATATATTTTTTTTTGTCTAAATCCCAAACATGACATCCTTTTGATTTACTATAGTAAGCTGGCCATTTATTTGGCAAGAAAAGTTCTGGCCTCTTAGACAGCAACATATTTCCACCAGGAATTATTTGTTTAGCTCTCCTCCATAATTTTTGTGTTTTTGACATTTTCGCGCCCTCATTTCTTTTAATTTTCGAATTTTTATAAAATTTATCTTTATTCGCCTCAGTTACTTTTAATATATTTTTCCATGAAAAATATTTTTTTGGATTAAAATGTTTTAAAATTAAACCAATTTCTTTGAGATCTTCCTCTTGATCTAATGACCATCGGATATTTGAATAATCAACGTTATTTTTGTAATTAATGGTTTTAAATTTTTTTGAAGACCTGATGTAGGTTGTGACATGTTCTTTATCAAAATCTTTTTTAGCTCGTTTAAAGGTTTCCTCTAAACACTTTTTTGAAAATACCTCTATATCTAAACCATCAGGGAATGTAGGTGGTTCACAATTTGATACATAGTCTACTTTATTAGATTTAAAAATTTTGATAATTTTATCTACAAGCCTAGCATCGATTAAAATACTATCGCCTGTAATTCTTACAATAATATCAGCTTTAAGTACTTTGCTTGCATCATAATATCTTTTTAAAACATTATTTTCTGTACCCAGAAAATAATTGATCTGTTTTCTTTTGCAGAAATTTACAAGTTTTCTATTGGCTTGATTTTTTGAAGTTGCTATTACAATATTGTCAATTTCTTTTGATATCTTCAACCTTTTGTGTAGCAGTTCTATTGCAGGCATTCCTGCAATTTTTCTCATTATTTTATTTGGAAGTCTTATTGAATTACATCTAGCCTGAACAATTGCAACAATATTTTTTTTTAAACTAGTGCTGGCCATTTTGATGGGTTTAATAAATTAATATCATTAGTTGTTTTAATATCTTCATTCTTTATTTTAATATCCCCCTTTTTACTTACGTTGACCAACTTTTTTAATTGAGAAAAATTGTCAGTGCCAATTAATACTTTATCTATAAAAGAATTTGACAAAACATACCTTAAACAAATTTCGTATCTGCTCATTCCAAATTTTTTTGAAACTTTGTCTATAGAATTAAAGACTTTTGACCATTTAGAGAATTTTTTTGGCATTTTTTTTTTATTAAGCAATAATAATCCTTGTAAGAAAACAGATCTTGTATGAATTTCAATATTTAATTTATGTAATGTTTCAAATATTTTAGATTTTATTGGTCTTCGATCAATTATGTTATATGGAAGCATTATAATATTAAATTTTTTAAAATTTTTAAGTATGAATTTAATCTCTTTAATTGTGTACGTAGAGACTCCAATATTTTTTACCAAACCATTTTTTTGAGCTATTACTAAGCCTTTGTAAATTTCACTTCCTTTCTTATCATAAAGATAATTTGTATTGTGCACAAAAACAGCATGAAAAAATTTTTTGTTTAAAATTTTCAAAGATTTTTTAATATTATTTAATACCCACTTTTTTCTATTTTTATTGGGTTCTGTAACCGGTAGTTTCGACAAAGTGGTAAATTCATTAATTCCAATCTTGTTGAGACGTTTTTCACCTTCTCCATAAGCTTGAGCCGTATCTATTGTTGTTATTCCGTTTGATAGGGCATATTTTTTAATTTTTTTAATTTCGGTGATTTTCACGATTCCATTTTTATTTGCTATTCCGTAATTTGAGCCAAATTGTGCAGTACCAATGCATAATTTATTTAAAAAATAATTTCTGCACATTAAATTTTTCTTTCTATTTATGAAAATAAAACCTGATTTCTTATAAGCATTTAGTGCACCAATATTTTTTTTATTTACACCTAAAAGAATTTTAAATACCCCAAAGTTTTTGTATAAGTATTTTCCAATTTGATGGATTATTTCTTGGGTTAAACCCTTGTTCCAATTTTTTTTATGACCAATTAAAATCCCAAAATGTGCAGAAGATTTTTTAAAATTAATGTTGTAAATTCTTACGTTTCCAATATGGGATTTTTTTTTATCTAAAATTCTTAAAAAAAAAGAATTCTTTTTTAAATAATTTCTTTTTATAAATTTTTTTAATTCCACTAAATTATCAAAATTTGATTTAGTAATAAATTTACTAATATTCTCATTTTTTAACCATTTTAAGTAATTTAAGTTAATATCAGATATTTTAAAGTTTTCTAAAATGAATGTTCTTGTTTCAATTTTTTTAAATTTCATAAATATGTATTTTGATTATCTAAAATATTTTTTGTTCATCTAAACTTATTTTTTGGTTAATCAAGCAAATTATTAGTAAACGTCAGTTTTAAATATAGAATTAAATGCTTTAATATTTCTTCTACTTTTTTTTCCAACTATATTGAAAAATTCTGATGCACAAATGCCGATTTTTGGTCTAAAAGTTTCAATATTTTCTAAAGAGAATTTTTCCCCTTTTTTGATATCTTTCTTCGTAAAAATAGATCTTCTTACGTAAATCATTTTTTTTATTCTTCTTTTTCTTTTTTTAAGACTAAAAAAGATATCATCTAAATTATTCCTTAATTTTTTTAGTTGTTTTACATCAATAGAAAATTTTGAATCTATCGTTTTTTCTTTTGAGTTTAATTTAAAATGTTTTTCGATTGCTACAATTCCTAATGTAGACGCAATTAATGAAGATGTGTTATCGTTTGTATGGTCAGATATACCAATTAAGTAATTTTTAAAAGCTTTTTTAAGCTCATTGATTTTATATAATTCAGTATTTTTTAAGTTTGTTGGATAATCTGATACGCAATGTAAAATAATAATTTTCTTATGAAATTTATTTATTTCTTTTATGGCAGATTTTATTTCAGAGATTTCAGACATACCTGTAGAAATTATTATTGGCTTCTTTTTTCTTGCAATATAATTAATTAATTTCAGATCTGTGATTTCAAATGAAGATATTTTGTAGATTGGAACTTTCATTTTTTCTAATAAATCAACAGCTCTCAAACTAAATGGTGAACTAAATAAAATTTTTTTCATTTTATTTGCGAGCTTAAAAGCATCTTGGTGCCAGGCAAAAGGGGTATGAGCGGATCGATAAATTTCCCATAAAGACTTATTTTTCCAAATGCCATTCTTGATTGTAAATAGTTTTGTATTTGAATTAATAGTGATGTCTTTAGGTTCGTAAGTTTGTATTTTTACCAAATCCGCACCTGCCTTGTATGCTTCTTTAATCAATCTAAGAAATTTTTTTTTATTTCCAGAATGATTTCCTGAAATTTCAGCAATTATTAATGGTCTTGAATTATTATTAAATTCTAAAGAATTTTTTATTTTTATTTTCATTTAAAAATAAATAGTATATAGGGCTTAATTGTGCATCAAAAAATAATTACTCAAATAGAGAAAATAAGAAGAAATAATAACAAAAATTGGATGAATCTTCTTAGAATTGCTTTTAAGCATGCCCCGAAACAAACAAGTGCTGTTATGAAAAAAATTAATAAATGTGATATGCAAATAAATGCACTTGTTGGAAAATTATCTAAAATAAATAAAAAATAAATGTCTGATTTACCAATATCGAATGGTAAGCCGTATATTGAAAGTGATGATATTAAAGAAGTTATCAAATCTTTAAAGTCTGGATTTTTATCACAAGGTAAATCAATTAATCAATTTGAAAAATTATTTAAAAAAAAATTCAAATGTCGTTTTTCTCTAGCTTGTAATAGTGGAACTTCTGCAATCTATTTGGCTATGCATTCTATTGGTGTAAAAAAAAATGATACAATAATTTTGCCATCTATAAATTTTATTGCTGCCGCAAACGTTGCAAGTTTATTTGAAGCAAAAATTTATTTTGCTGATGTTGATGTTCAATCAGGCCAATTAAGTGTTGAAAGTATTTTAAGATGTATCAAAAAAAATAAAATAAAAAAAGTAAAAGCAATTGTAAATATGTACTTATCTGGAAATTTGAGACAGATTTTAAATTTTTATAAATTAAAAAAAAAACTTAATTGTTATTTGATTGAGGATGCATGTCACGCTTTAGGATCATATTATTACTATAAAAAAAAAAAATTTTTTATAGGTTCTTGTAAGCATTCGGATATATGCACATTCTCATTCCACCCTTTAAAAACAATTACAACTGGAGAGGGTGGATTAATCTCAACAAATAATAAAAAAATATACGAAAAATCAAAGTTATTTAGATCCCATGGTATAGCCAAAACAAATCAACATTGGAAATATGATGTAATTTCTCCAGGACTTAATTTAAGATTAAGCAATATAAATGCGTCTCTAGGAATAAGTCAGTTTAAAAAAATTTCTAAATTTACTCTAAAAAGAAAAAAAATTTTTGATTTTTATTATGATAAATTAAATGGTTATAAAAAAATTATAAAAATTCTTCAACCAGAAATAAATACTTTTTCGAGTAATCATCTTGTGATTGCTTATTTTAATTTTTCAAAACTAAAGATAAATAAAGATACCTTTATAAAAATTTTATTAAAAAATAAAATTGTTGCTCACTATCACTATATACCAAATACAAATTTTAAATTTTATAAATCAAAAAATTTATTAAAATTTAAAGGTGCATTAAATCATTTTAAAAATGCAATTAGTTTACCGATACATTATAAGTTATCTTTAACTGAACTTCAAAAAATTGAAAAAAAAATTAAATTAGTTGTCGATCAGTATACTCTTTAATTATGTCAATTAATTTAATTTTTGGTACATAATTTACTAATTTGTAAATTTTTTTTAAATCAGGCTCCCTATAATAGATTTCTCTACTTTTTGATCTGTCAGTTTCTTTGAAAGGTATATGTCTTATTTTGCATTTATACTTAGAATTATCTCTAACTAATATAGCTAAATTTTTTATTGATATAGGTTCATTATTATTTCCAATATTAAATATTTGATTTTTAATTTTTTTATTTATTGTCAATATTATGGCATTACATGCATCTTTTACGTGACAGAAAGATCTTCTTTGTGTACCAGATCCATATACAGTAATCTCTTTTTTTTCTTTGATATCTTTAAAAAATTTTGAAATAACAAAATCTTCTCTTTGACCTTGACCACAAATGTTGAAAAAACGAAAAATTAAATAATCAAAACCGAGAAGATCAGAATATGTTTTAACAAGGTTTTCTCCTAATATTTTAGTGTGTCCGTAAAGAGATTTCGGTTTAAGGTCTAAACTTTCAATCATTTTTTTTTTATTATCACCGTAAACTTCTGAAGACGAGGCAAAAATAAATCTTTTAACTTTCGTGTTTTTAGTTGCCTCCAAAATATTAAGTGTGCCTAAAAAATTTATATTAACAACTTCGTTTGGCTTTTTTTCTGTTTTAGAAACACCTAGACTTGCAGCTAAGTGAACAATAGTATCTATCTTATGAGCTTTTAGTTTTTTATTTATTTTAGATTTATTGAGTATACTACCCTTAATAAACTTACATTTATAATTAGGTTGAATTTTATCATAAATAAACAAGTTTTTATTTTTTAATTTTTTTGCCAAATTTCTTCCTAAAAATCCCGAACCGCCTGTAATTAAAACATTTTTCATATTAAATTTACATTTCTATATTTTCTTTTGTAAACATTTCTTGTATCAAAAATCATCTTTGAATGTTTCCTGATAATCTCATAATTAACATTACTATGATCAGTTACAATTAGGCAAAAATCATATTTACTTAAAGTTTTTTTATTCAATTTTTTTTTACTAATAAAACTAATTTTATTAAAGTTAGATTTTGCTTTTATTGAAATTTTATCATCCAATATATCAATTTTA
>MDTA01150710.1_pt1 | contig 13707 bp, 48 predicted proteins | sample 811151 | NCBI WGS metagenome assembly MDTA01 (sample SAMN05326648, study PRJNA326480) | marine metagenome | isolation source: seawater | place: Indian Ocean: South | collected 2010 | reverse complement strand
TAGTACTCCTCGTGTGTACACTTGTTTGACATGTAGTCTTTTCGTGTGTAAGCCATTACTTTGCCTCCAGCAGGCTCTTGTGATACTTGGCCTCCCCGCGAGACAGACCGCTGACCACAGGTCGAGCATCCCCGAGGAAGATCGGACTCCGCATTCCTCGGACGTCGGCTGCACGGAACACGGCCCAGCTGTAGCTATCGTCACCGTTGAACTTCTTGATTGTGTATTTCATAGTACCTCCTTACCTATACATTATACCATAGCAGCTTAACAGTTGCACGCGGTGAAACTCACTGAGGAATAGCTTCAATTCGAGATCTGTCTATCCACGATTTTCCAGTATTCCACAGGATCTCTGCTATCTGAATCACTTGAGATGATGAATCTGGGTGGTGAACATCAAACTTTAGAACGACCCCTGCGACTCTACCTCGGTGATCTGAGTCAGTGGGCTTCATCCTAACTAAATCACCGACTTTCACTTACCACCTCGAGATCAATTATAGGAATAGCAATTGTTCCCTCATTGTGGGAATATAGAACAACAGCATGAGGCTCAGGATCTACTTTTCTCCAGTCAACATGTGGTCCGTGGACATCTGTGCGCCACACTTTCTTTTGAACAACATCAACGACTAGCCCTATTGCTTCAGAGTATTCTGCTCTAACTAGATCACTGACTTTCATCACAGCCTCCGCAGTCATGCTCAATTTCCTTATTGATTCCTTTGAACTTAACCCACCACCCCCACATCAGCGGAACTGCAAGCCAGTGGAAACATAGCAACAAGGAGGCTGGTGCACCGGCGTAAAAGGCGGGATGAACATTATTTCCAAGAAATACAAAAAGCACAGGGAATACGACATCTTCAGCAATCTCCCATCCAATAATAATTATCACCAGCGCTAGACCGTGCTGCCTCATTGTGCGCTTGATTGAGCCCCATCGAAAATGATCTAGCTTATGGGAAAGCCTATCTTTGATCCACCTAAGAAGTTTCACTTATCGCCTCCAGATTGCTTACAGCTTGTAGAACATCCCTTTTTTCACGAGAGAGTCCGTATTCTTCTTCTGGCCACAGGACAAGAACGTCGTTGTCAGTCACACTAATGACTATTCCCGGGCTCGAATCAGGATTACCTGCTCTTACGAGATCACCTGTTTTCACTAATCTTCTCAAGGTCATATTCAAATGCGCCATCAATGGATCCGTCTGAGTAGAGTATTTCCCAAAACGTGTCGGCCTGAGGACCGATGACTGTCCACGTCAAAATAATTCCGTACATTTGATTATCATTATCAAATACTAACTCGCCTCGTTTCACTAGTAGCCTCCTGTTTGAGACTTAACCCACCACCAGAAGACAATAGACAGAACGATTGAAAACAAGAGAATATCTTTTTGAATATGTTTCAACCGTTCACCTCAAATACTTTCGAATAAGAAGGAGACAAGAAGCCATGAACAGCCACGTTAAGACAATCCACCAGACACCCATCTTTTAATCTCCAGCTATATTACTATTATACCATCTGTGGTATTAAATTACACGCAAGATATTCTAGCTGATTCTTAGAGGCCCTAGAAAAGCCCTTAGATCAGATGAAGGCTTTTCATCATTGGGATCCATTTGTCTATCCCATGCCGCATCTCTTTGTTCTTTTGTAAGACTACAGTTATATCTAGGCGGAATAAAAAGCTTGTCGTCTGCATAGACCTCCGGGTATTCCTCCCATGCCCACGAGTAGTGCTGCCAACCCTCCTGATTCTTTATCTGCCCGACTGTCTTCATCCCGTTTGCAATTGCAACGGCCTGAGCCCCATTGCAAAGACGCTCACCTCTTAGGCCTGCAGCGATCCCGCTCCTGTTGATGTCCATATCCTTGGACCACTCACCTGCGTCCCATGCTGTAGACTTCAAACAGTTAATATAGTCGAGAAGCTCCTTACCCTGTCCAAACATCCTAAGAGTCATGGTTACTTCCCAGTTAGGCAGCCCTTGACTCTTTAGATATTTCGCTGCAGTTCCAAATGCGATATAGTGGAAATAGGCATCTGCATTGTGCATGTCTAGACGCTCCTTCATCTGAGAGAACTCCCACAATATTCGACCAGCTTGCAGTGCTTTGTCACCTCTCACGCCCGCGTACATCGCCATCCATGGAACGAAAAAGGACGAGGTAGCAAGGGCAGCATTCGAGATTGCAAAAGCTGACACAGCAGACTGGATGCAGCTTTGAACTCGCGGTGCGACTGACAGAAAGGTACTGATAGCTTGGTTACCAAGAGCTTCGATCTCGTCCGGAATCTCCTGGATCTCTTCTACGACGTCTTCAATGAATTCTTCAGTTGCAGCGGCTGCTGCAGAGCCTGTCTGGAAAACATTACGATCACCTGTCACTGCTCGGTAGGGCTCATCTAAAACATGCGTATGGGGTGTTGATAATCCTCCCTGCCAGGAATGACCTCCGTGCCACCCTTCTCTTTCAGAAAGTATTCTAGATCTCTCGACCTCTTCTTTAATAATCTCTGCCAGTCTAGACTTTGATATCTTCATTTTAGCACCATGATAATATCTATTTAGTCAAACGTTGATTTACTCTATGGTATTGCTACAACAGAACCAGGTGAAACATCTTCTACTCTTCCATTCTCCCAGGACACAGTGATGTAATCGATGTAGCACACTGTACACCCCGCAACTCCTCGCCATCGAACACTTTCGACAACTCCTTTAAGATTTCCGTCCTTTTTTAACACCTTGTCACCCTTTTTCATATTCGATCTTTGCTATTAGTCTTTCAAGATACCACTTGGCTTTTTTAAGATCTTCAAGAGGTTCGCCTTTGTGCCGATGCCTTGCAACATATTTGATAACATTACCCTCACAGAAATTTAATCCCCAGTCTTCTATCGCTTCGATCACCTCTATATTTCCTGAGTTATAGTGAGACGGGTGATCGACCATTTCTTTCTTCAAAGCAGCTCTCCTATAAATAGATATTAAAGTCTCTTGAGATAGTCAATAAACATCCAGAACTTTGAACCGTCTTCCCATAAAACTTCAACGTAAGCAGGAACAGTAGACTCATCCCATTGAACAATCATACCTATCATATCAATGTGACCCTCATCTATTGCAAACTTTCTAACCCTTACAACAGGATGCCTCCTATCCACTTTCCCCTGCCAATGTATTCTCTGCAATCAAGTGCTTCTTTCCTTTGATTGTGAACCAATCATTTGTCTTTACACGATCAGAGTTCATGGAAGGGTTGAGTGCCCCTCGCCATAGCAATCTCCTCTCAGTAATTGCTATTGCCTTCTTGTGGTCTTCATGCGTTTTTCCAGGGTTTGGAATTGGCATCCAGGTCATCTTCATATGTAAGATGTGACATACTGCCTCCTCTCTCGAGGAGCATTCTTTCCTCTTTACGAGACTGCTTACAAACTGGGCAAGATGGGGAGAGCCCTCTTTTGGCTCACGATTGTCAATATGGCTGATAGCTCTTTCATGAAGAGATCGCCCATGAGTCTTTCCAACGTAGACAATATCATTTTCTTTTGAAAAAACATAGATGCCAACAGGAGATGTCCGCTTCCACATTGAAAGACTGCAAAGATCGGACACAGTCAAGTCACAAAACCTGGGTGTCCACATCGACCTCAAGATAAATTTCTCTCTAATCTCTGAGAGCGGGATGTCTTTCCAGTCTTCAAATTCCCAGATGTGTCCGTGTGTCACAGCTACCTCCAAAGTGTAACGAAGCTTCCAAACTCTCTATCGAAAGTGTGGAGTAATCCTTCATAATCAGTTAATCGCATTTCCCGAAGAATACATTCAGTCCTGAATTCATCATACCCTAGCTGCTGGCAAAAACGAGATGCATATGCTAGTAGCACGTATGCATTACCTTCAGGACCTGTTAGGTCAATTTCGATACCGCGATCATCTTTTTCAGCCTTGCGCTTAATCATCTTTGCTTTCTTTCCGATCTTTAAAATGCCACCAGATCAAGTTTCCCGTATGATTGATAAAGATTCCCAAAAAGAAGAAGCAAGCAATAAACATTGTAAGCTCTACCGGATCACTCAACCCCTTAATCATCGACTAGCCTTGTTTAAAAGAACACCACCGCTGTCCGCGTAAGTGGGAAGTGGGTCATTGCCACGATATCTCTCGACCACATCTGCCAGACCTTCACGATCAGCAGTGTCAAGCCACCGAGTAAACCCTCCGTCCTTATCAAGAAAAAACATCTTTACGTAGCTTGTTCCATCGTAGGCTTCTCGATGACGATACTCCTTTTCAAACGCATTGACTACTTCGTCGACCGTCGCGTTGACGTTGTACCACTCATTAATGGTAACAGTCCAGAACTCTGCTGCTTCCCTAAGAGATCGCATCAGGCAATTCCCTCAGTTGCTAGACGATTAATCCAGTGACCAAAGCTGCCGGGCACCTGCCTTCGAACTCTTGCGATAGCTTCACATTCACTTCGAGCAGCAACATTTCGAACCCCGTGGACAAACCCGTTAGAGGTGCTCTTCTCAAACCTTACTTGAAACCGAATCATTTGTTATACTCCTTTGTATCCGATGCATTAATTATACCACAGCTATTATCATATTGCACGGGCCGTGGGTCTCCAGAGTCTGACTCTACACTGCTGAATGCACCCTGAAATCTTTTAACAACAAACTCAAATGCGTCTGGATTGACATCTTCATGTGCTATCATAGATAGCAATCTGACTATCTCACTTCTTTTCATTTACACTTTCCAGAATGATGCCACCGAGAAATCCCCCTCTGCGCTCTTCCTTGTCAATAGCAGTGCTGAGAACAGCTTCCCATTCTAGGTTGTGTAAATAACATAGAGACTTTATAACTTCAACCATGTCAGCAGCCTCTTCATAGCAAGGGTCTTCAAAAAACTCATTCGTCTCTTCGGTCATTTTTGCTCTTAGAAAAACAATATGTTCGTCGAGTCCGTGAGCAGTTCGAAATTTGCATGTCTTTCCGCTCTCCTCTATAAGCTGGGGGATAGCATCTCTAACTAGCTTCATTTTCAACTCCTGCTGATTGATTAAACGATCCACACACAACAAAGGGCTCAGAGCCTTCGACGCTTGACTTTAGCAAGTGAAAATCGTCTCCCTCACTGACATCACACGGGAAATCTTCTCGAGGCATTACAGTAACAATGGGCTCACACCCAGGCTTTGAATTTAGCTCAACGGTTACAAAACTCTCGTCAACTGCATCGACGATTCCTGCAACAAACATTACAGCAAATAGATTCATGTCTCTCTCCTAGTAAATGCGTGAGTGAATCTTGAGCCAGATTGCTCGATAGACACGTTCATCGTTTTCACGAAGGACCTGCTGATATACCTCTTCGTTCAGAGGCTCAGGGCAATCATCGCTCTTGTAGTAGTTAAGAATCATCCGAGGATATGTTGTGCAGTCATCGTTGATGTCACAGTAGCCACCAAGCGCACGATCCGCGATGTCGTTAACGATATCAGCGATTGACTTGAAGCCTCGATTATCCTTCGGGTTCTTGTGCGGGTTCCATTGTCCTGTGATCATCTTAGTTGACCTCCCTAATCCAGTGCCAGAAACTATTCTCCACACGTTTAACGCATTTGGCAATTGCCTCTTCTGCGTTCCGTGCCCGGATTGAGCGCTGACCTTTCTTACCATTGTGCTTTTCGAATGCTACTACGAATGTTTTCATGTTACCTCCTTCGTCAAGCAGTTGAGTGGAACGCGCCAGGTTTCCCCGCGACTTTCGACCCGGATCCGAGCGAACTTGCGCATAACCTTTTGCACTTCACCGTGAAAGACCCTGCCTCTGTCTTTGAACGAGACCTTTGATCCAATGAAAAGCTGACGCTTCATTCGCCGTGACTCTTCGTTTCGCTCGTGCTTGATACGTCCGACGATGAACTGATTGAGTTCAATCAGCTCGGCTTCATTTAGAAACTCAATGTCAGACATAAGTTGATTGATTGCTAGCGGCATTGTTTTCCTCCTTGGGTGTTTCTATTATACCAAACGGGTGCTCATATTGCACGCAGCACAGCAAGGTTTGATGACCTCACCCACGCAAATCCTAGGGCTGTCATAATTTTCCAAGTTGAGTTTTCTGCGCAGGATTCAATTAATCCCTCAAGATCAAGGATTGTCTGAGCTGGACAAATAACTATCCCTAGGATATTGTTTTCGCTGTGCCCAGCTTTGTGATCTATTTTAACTAGGTCACCTCTTTTCACTTTTAGTCTCCCAAACATATTCAAAAAGCCAGTGAGTCAGGAAGAGGATTCCCTGAAGGACAAGAGTGAGTGTGCTAGCACTTTTTACGTCTCCCGTAAATATAAACGTGATGAGGAGCGTTAGTGAAACAGATATCACACGCCAGGCAAGGACCTTCTTTGCAAGCGTCACTTGCTCACCTTTGAAAAACATCGAAGGTCTCTGAACTTCTCAACTCCATGACCATCATTACACCAGAGAACTCTCGCCCATCTCTGACCAAACACCTTTGCATTTGCTTCGTCTGATAGAAGGATTCCAAAACGACCCGGCTGACTGTAAAGAAAAACTACATCACCCGCTGTCACTGAACACTCCCCGCTAAAAAGAGAATCAGGAAGATAAAAAGTATCACGAGTGGAATTTTCCACCAAACACTTAGATCTGCCTGCGAATCCAGGGTTAGCCCTTTCAAAAGAGCAATCCAATAGTCATTCATCATCATTCCCGCTTTCATCTTTTGATACGTCGTGCTTAAACTCGGCAGCTGAGCACTCAAGACATATGAGCTTTGTATCAAACATTGACATTGTATGCTCCTCTGATTCTCGACCGCAAAACTGACACTTTCCATCCCAATCTCTTATTTGACTCATTTTACAATAACCTCGATCCAGTCATCTTTAACACACCACTTTCGACCACACTGCCACAATACCACAATATTATCGTCTCTTGAAAACCTATCTATTATCTTTATAATAATACCATATCTGATACCAGTTTTATATTTTACTAGACTACCCGGTTCCAATCGCCGCCTCCAATGCTTCCTCATTCCACCAGCCTATAGGCCCTGATTCAGAGGACCGCATTACTCTAAACCCTTTCCAGGGCCTTTGTACTCCGGTAGGATCTCCGCGGGTTGATGGCGTTGATACTTCCAGAATAATGCCAAGACATCTAAAGCCTCTCTCTAGGTCATGTCGGGCATAAACTAGATCACCGACTTTCACTGATACAATCCAAATCTGTAATCATCTCAGTTGATACAGCACCATCTTGCCATAGTATCTTCGCAACAGCAGTGCCGAGTTCTTCTGTGTGCACGACTGGGATCTTCATGATTTTGACAACAATTCCAGCCATCACACCTTGAGAGTGCTGGAAGAATCCGCCCTCCCTAAACTTTACAACATCTCCCTTTCTCATCCTATCCATTCTTCCCTGAGCATCTCATTAGCAGAAGCGTCGACTCTGGGCATAATGCATCTATCACGACGACGTCTGCATCATGAACAATTGCCAGCTCGTTTCCTTCAAACAAAACCTCATAAAGTCCGGCAGCGAGAGCATAGACATCGTCTCTTTTTCGTGATAAAACAATTCCCTTTTGTAGAAACACTTCATCAAAAACCAGATCACCTACTTTCACTGATTACCTCAAGCTCTTTTTCATAAGCCGTGTCAATGGTGCCGTCTGTATATAGAATCTCGTGCTCCCATTCAGACTCCTCACCATAGCTGCTCAGGTCCCACTCGTACGACCAGACAATAATTCCGCGCTGGTCGAGAGATGAGTCAAAAACCAGATCACCGACTTTCACAAAGAACCTCTTCGACTTGTGTGCGGTGGACGGATCTCACCTCGCCTTTAACTTTGATGACAGGATTGTCAAACGCATCTAGATTAACAACCAGGCCAAGATTTCCAGCGTAACGGCCATTCCTTCGTGTTGAGCTGTGAAGCCTTACTAGATCACCAATCTTTATCATAGTACTTCCACACGGAACGATGTAATCCAGCTGCACCTTCCATCCGCCCACAAGACCTTCGGGTGGTGCACACCATGATATTTGTGCCATCCGACAATAATCCCGGTCATCCTAGACTCAGAGTATAGATTTGCCACCAGATCACCTACTTTCACTGACCACCTCGCACGAAGACATTCTCCACTTTCCCTCACCTTCGAAGGTGAGCACCGTCATCATTCCTGCGTCCAAAGTAGATCGAGGTAATTGAAGAATTACTGCGGTATGGCCAGTAATTTTGTGGTATATTAGATCACCGACTTTCACTGATCACCTCAACAGTCTCTTCCCAAGAACGAATACCTTCTACCAACTCCCCATCTTCATAAAGAATTGAGCACCATTCGCCATTCTCGGTAGCCATGGGCTCAGTCTCGACAACAATCCCGCGCTCTTTAAAGTGAGAATCATATATCAAATCACCGACTTTCACTGATCAACTCCAACCACCCTTGGGCAATATACTTTAACTCACAAGTTATTTGATCTAAGACACCAACCATTGCTGAGTTGTCAACTTTTGCAACCAAATAACATGTTCCGAAACGCCTATGCCTTACAAGGTCACCGACTTTCACTGATTACCTCCAGCTGGTCCCTTCTCACCCAAAAGGTTAGTGTAGGTAACATGACCCTTACCTCAATCCCTCTCTTGTCCACCACTAGACCTTTTAGACTTCCAATTTCACATTCAAGATTGGAGCTGGGCCTGGGAACAACCAGGTGACCTGGCTTAGGGCATGTTCGACGCAACTAAAACTCCTAGATGTTCTGGCTTAAGACACTTTACACCAGCGCTTTTGAAATATACAAAGACATAGAAGGGATTAGTGTCAACGACAATCCCGTTTTCATTCCAGTCACACCCTCGCGGAAGTCTTCCGCTCGACAGGGGCTGTGAGCGGTAGCGGTCTGAGATCGTGACCACATCACCTTTCTTCATCACACGACACCCCTCTCCTTGAGAATTGTTGCCGCGGTGACACGATCGTTTGCTTCAAGAAGTCGAATACCTTCCAGCTCAGCAGTGACCTCGTCGGCTGATCCAGTTCGAATGTGACCCAGTTCGTGAGCCTCGATTGCCAGGAGATGATCACGAGTAAACCAGTCTTCTGATAAAAGCCTGCCGTCAATCACAGCCATGGGGATGTCTACAGCTTCTCCCATAATGGCGAACCCGTTTTTGTTCTGATCCATGTAGTCAACGATTTCTCCAGTGTCGCCGTGTTCAATTTGAATAACAATCGTTTCGTTATCCAGGCTGCTTACTTCAACTTTCATTAGAGCTTGCCTTTGTGGTTTCCATTACCGCCCGCGTATGAGATATGCCGCATTGGACGATTGCCAATATTTGTTTGTGAGCCTGAAAGCTGACAGGACTTGCCCTTGTGAAAACCTGTAACTGCCTTCCAGGCTCGAGAGTATTCATGTCGATCCTCTTCAGATTCAAAAGCAACAATGCTCAAAGCGTTTGTTTTTCCATCCCCTGCTTGTAGACCGAGATATCTTACCGCAGTCTCAGTGCCTAGCTCTTCAACACAGTCCGGACACTCATTAATCTTACCCCCGGCCTGCTTTTTGAAACTGGTCGAATCATCAAAATCAAAGTTACAGTGAACACATTCTCTAATCATCTTTACCCTTTCCTTATGCTATTATTATACCACGGCTGCGCTCTTATTGCACGCCATGCTTCAGCCTTACATTTCAAAAGGCAGAACGTTTTTTGTATACCAGATTTTCCTAGACCCTGACTCTGTTATGACGACAACAAATTGATTACCAAGAGAGTTTGAAATGGTGTCTACAACAATCCCCTTCTGGCCCAGATCAGAGTGGCCTGCTTTGACAACAACATCTCCAGCCTCATAGAGTCTAGATTCTATGGAGTCTTCTTTTTTCAAGATTGATTACCTGGCCCTTTACAAGAACGTCCCATCTGCTTAGCTTCGGATCATATGCCTCATATGTCTTTCTAATTACGATACCAATCAAGTCAGAACCTATAAACCCGCCCCATCGAGTCATTTTCATAACCTTGATAGTGTCACCCACTTTCATTTTGCTATCTCAAAGCCACCGCGGTCAACATCTGTGAGAGTCCAGTCTCTTATGTGAGGACCGACGGTCATCAGTGTATATCCCCAGGATAGTTTTTCATGAACCACCCACAAAACACCAAACTCAGGTTTCACTATCACATCACCAACCCTAAATAGGTGATTAGACATTTCCCTCTTTCAGCATCTCAACCTGGGCCTGACCAAACTCATTAAGAGAATTAATCATTAGATTAAGCTCTTGACACTTTTCCTGAAGCCGCTTGATCTTGCTAAGCGAGTTCTTCAATTCTTGATGCCGAGACTGCAATGCTGTCTCATTATACCAGGAGCAAGTCTTGGCAGAGGCAACATTGACTCTATCAGCTCGAAAGTACGGATCACCCTCTCTAGTAACGGTGCCCAGCAGCATTGTTCCGCCAATCATCTTTGCGGACTTCTTTGAAGATGCGATGACGTAAATAGGGTCACTATAGTTGACTGTCACCTTGTAGATCCCAGGTCCCTCCCTGCGCTGAAACTCGGCTACACCGGCCCGCATACGGTGGTGGAGGAGGTTGTGTCTTCGAGAGATCGCCTTCGTGCTCGCATCAGGATCCCGATTTGATAGATAGGATCGAAGGCTTCCTGCTGTTTGTTCTGCATGCCACTCCATTTGCATAATGTCTGAAGCTGAGTACCCCCAGAACGGGTACTTCTCACGATGCGGTGAATCATTACTAACCACAGGGGTGTCACGATAAATGTTTGCAGAGGTGAGCCACGCTCCGTCCATTACATAATCACTGCGCTCCATCTGACTGTTAACCCCAGCAGGATACTTTGTGATAATATCCTCCAGCATAATATCAAGTTTAGCGCTATCATAAATTACCAAGTCTGTCATTTTCTTTCCTTTCCGTTGGTATTATTATTATACCACCCGCACAGTCTTTTTGCACGCGGTGATATCATGTATAGATTTCAAAGTGCATCCTGTGAGAATTTTCAAATCCAAACTGCTGGACTCCTGAGTAAGGGCTTGATGTCGATACCCAGAACTCCCCACACCTGTCTCGAAAGCAAAAGCAGACAATCCCTTCAGGAAGAAATCTCGTATTCTTGATCACCCTCAGGAAGAATTCTTCAAACGGCCCTTTTTCATCACCACTCATCTGACTGACCCACCCAGTCCTTAAATGAATCAGACCCACCTCGTGCGCCCCAATCAGAATCGACTGTTAGCTTTGAACTGATTCCCCCACGCGGGTTGCAAACGATTACTAGCCTGAGCCTTGCTGGCTCATAAACACTCATCATGTCATCATAGATAACGTTGATTATTCTTTCGTAAGAGAATATCTGACTTCTAAATGAAAAGAAGTATTCCTTGAGAGACTTTAGCTCAATAATCTTATCTGATGGATAGAATGTGAGATATAGGTGCGCAAAATCCGGCTGGCCTCTCACGCCTTCGAAGGTGAGCTCGGGCACCTTCATCTTTATCTCGTATGCATCCTTGCTAGGGTTTGGTATAGACTTAAGAATGTGCCTGTTTCTATCCCATTTTCTCTTACTTTTTTCTTTCTTCATTTATAACCTCTTGTGAAGCTGAACATCCCTTGCTCGTATCCTGAGCAATTCGCCCTCATAGAGAATTGTTGCTATCTTCTCCCATGTATTGTACTCAACCAAAAGACCGATGTTTGGCGGTTTTTCAAATGCGGGCCTCGTCTGTCTGTGATATTTCCAGAATCTTACCATGTCGCCTGCTCTCATTAATTACACTTTTTCAACACAAGTGTAACTCGCTGCACAGCTTCAATCTCATACCCATTGTGTCGATACGTGAACTTCCTAACTGCCTCCTCTGCTTTGCAGCCTACAAGGTTCGGTGTCCTGGTGTATTGTGCTTCGACAACTTCTTTCATGCTATCTGTCACACCGACTTCATGCATCTCCTTTGCAAACCGCAGCATTAGATCTTCATATTTCTCTTTATTCAATTTCAATCTCCTCCCACTCTCCTTCCCAGTTCGTGTATCTCACTCTTTTAATTCCTGCAATTTTCATCTCTTTCATGCAGAGATCACAGGGCATTGCCATCGACCACTCGTGACTACACTTCTTGAATCTGATTATCTCAATCTCGTCACCCGGCTGGGCGAATCTCAACACATTCATCTCAGCATGCATGTGCGCGGCCCACGTGCCATCGGCATACTGCCGCTTAAACCTGGGATGAGTCTTGTTTGTATTTTCACCAATACGAACAACTCTTCCGTTTCTCTTCAAGATTGCAGCAAGATGGTATGTTCTACCGTTATTTATTGCGAGCTGCTTAGCCTTGTAATACACTTGGCATAGTTTTCTCCTTACCAGTTAATCGGATCATTAGAGTAGCTCAAATCAAAAACATCAACGCTTTGAACCTCTCCAGCAGTCTTGTCCTGCTTCGGTGGGTTCATATTTTCAGAGAGCTCTTCCATAGAACTGCTAGTCTTCTCATATCGAATATTCTCAATTTCTGCTAGTGCCCTTTCAAGACCGAGGATAAGATCGCTTGCTCCACTCTCACTAGTTCGAATAGTCATCGAACTACCGATATGAATAATCACTTCTTCATTTGTTGAAACATGCATGTCAACATCAAGACCTTGAGGTCCTGAAGATTCGTTGTCAATTACAAAATTCAAAATACGTTCTTCCCTATACATCTTCACTCCATGGAATAATTTCAATTTCATCTACAGGCAGCCACCCGAACCATGCTGAGCCGTCGCTTGTCATTGCAACCGATCTAAGAAGAATCGCTGTTCTGTTACTCAGTGCTTTATGCTGGTCGACGCAATTTTCGATTATAAACCCCTGGCTACCGTGCTTGTTAATTCTATCTCTAGTCCTGTCAGAGTGACTACTAATGCCAAGCGTGACATTAATTCTAACTCCAATGAGCGATGATAGTGGATTCATAGGACTGTTTCCTTTTATTTATTATACCAACAGTATGTCAACATTACACGTAAAGATTATACCACTTCGAGAAAGTCTCTTTTTATAAACACAAGTCTTCCAGATTCTGGGTCTAGCACCTGAGCAAGTCCACCTATCTTTCGATAAGACCGAGTGGCAGCGCACCTTGCTCGGACGACAGTGTAAACCTGACCTCTTTTAAGATAAACTGTCCCTTCTTGACCTACTATCTTTGTTTCTCCTGCACTATTCATTCCTTGATACTCCGGTGACTCTGACAATCGTCGCCTTTCAGAATGAGAAAGCTTGTAGAATCCCGGGATAACTCCGTCTTCATCATCTAACCAGTGGGTAACTGGATACTTGCGATAGCCACCACTCTTTCTTGTAAAGCACTTCTCAACGTTAAGCCTTACCAGATCTCCCTTTTTCACTTCTTACCCTTTTTCACAAGGCCCTTCTTCTCAGCCAACCACATAGGAAGCATAACAGAAAGTGTTTGAAATCTCTTGGAATCCTTAAGCTCAGCAGCTTGACTGAAGGGTACCCAGAACTCAACGGCTGTTGTTGTCCTGAGTAGGCATGCCTTCGCTGTCTTCTTTTTAACGGTGAATTCG
>MDTA01120217.1_pt1 | contig 13707 bp, 17 predicted proteins | sample 811151 | NCBI WGS metagenome assembly MDTA01 (sample SAMN05326648, study PRJNA326480) | marine metagenome | isolation source: seawater | place: Indian Ocean: South | collected 2010 | reverse complement strand
CGAGATAACTGCTGAAAGCATCTAAGCGGGAAACTCACCTCAAAACTAGTTCTTCCCATAGAGTCGTGATAGACCATCACGTTGATAGGCTGGATGTGGAAGCGCAGTAATGCGTGCAGCTGACCAGTACTAATAACTCAATTGGCTTTATTTATGCACTGAAAAAAATTTAAAATTAATGGAATCTATTCTAAAACTTTGATCATTAAATAAATTTATAATTATAAAATAATTACATATTACTTGAAGTCTTTATTTATAGTCTCAAATTATATTAGATATTAATCATTATTCTGTTGAACTTTAGCAAATTAAATTAAGTGACTTATAACGTGTATAAAGTATAAGTTTGTTGTATTTAACTTACAAATTAAACTTAATATTTAAATGAAAAAATTTTTAATCACTGGGGCTACAGGCTTTGTAGGTAGTCATATGGCTGATTATATAATACAGAATTTTCCAAAATCAAAACTCTACGCTTCTAAAAGATATCATTTATCAAGATTGGATAAGATCGAACATGTTTATGATAAAATTACTTGGGTGGATTGTGATATAACAGATCCGATTGCTACAGAAAAGATGATTAGGTTAGTTAATCCAGATAAAATTTTTCATTTTGCTGCTGAGAGTTTTGTCAGCCCATCTTGGGATCATCCACATAGATACATGTCGGTTAATTATAATGGGACTTTAAATATTCTAGAGGCTATGAGAAAAATTAAAAGTAAGGCAAAAATATTAATACCAGGTTCAGGAGAAGAGTATGGACTATTAAGCAAAAAAGATATGCCCATAACCGAGAATACGCATATAAATCCTGTAAATCCTTATGCAGTCTCAAAAGTTGCACAAGATTACATAAGTTATGTTTATTTTAAATCTTTTGGAACTAAAGTTATTAGATTGCGGACTTTTAATCACGAGGGACCCAGAAGAGAAAATGTATTCGGACTATCATCTTATGCTTATCAGATTGCTAAAATAGAAAATAAATTAATGAAAGGTCCTATTTTAGTTGGTTACTTAAAAGATAAAAGAAACTTTACTCACGTATCAGACATTGTTAGGGCATATTGGCTAGCGACAGAGAAATGTAAGATTGGAAAATTATATTTAATTGGTAATTACCATAAAAAAAGTATTTTTACTTTTGAACAAGGACTTAAAAAGTTAAAAAGATTATCAAAAATTAAAAATTTAAAACATAAAACCTATAAACCATATGTGAGACCTACAAATGTTCCTTTTTTAATTACAAAAAAAACACAGTTTGAAAAAGAAACAAAATGGAAACCAAAAATATCTTTCGAAAAAATATTATTAGATACATTAAATTTCTGGAGAAGAGAGATTAAAAAAAAAAGTCATGACACTTTTAAAGAAATGATATGGGATCAAAAATTTCTATAAAAGAAAAAAAATGTAGATTGTGTTTCAGTAAAAATATTAATATTTTTCTTAATTTAGGATTACAGCCATTTGCAAATAATCTTGGTATAAAGCCAAATACGAAAGAGATAAAAGTTCCTCTGAAAGTTTTTTTTTGTAGAGACTGCAAAACAGTACAATTAAGCGAGACTGTGAATCCAAATATTTTATTTTCAAAATATGTTTGGCAAACTTCAACATCGTCTTCCGCTAGAAACTTTAGCAAAATTTTTTATAAAAAAGTTTTATCGAAAATGTTTGTAAAGAATGGTTTGGTAGTCGAAATAGCAAGTAATGATGGAACTTATTTATCACCTTTTGGTAAAAATAAAAATTTTAATGTTATTGGAGTAGATCCAGCAAAAAATATAAATAAAATTGCAAAAAAAAAATTTAAAATAATTGAAGATTTTTTTTGTAAAAAAGTTGCTAAAAATATTATTAAATCAGATGGGAAGGCAAATTTAATATTCGCTAGAAACGTCGTTGCTCATGTAAAAAATATTCATGAAATTGTAGAGTCGATGCATAATTTATTGTCTGAAGATGGTACGGTGGCAATTGAATTTCATTATGCTAAAGAAATTTTAGATGGAGTTCAATATGACTCAATTTACCACGAGCATCTATTCTATTTTAATATCAAAACACTAAGAGATTTCTTTATGAAAAAGAAACTTTATATTTATGATGCTTTTCAAAGTCCAATTAGCGGAGGGGCAATGGTACTCCTTTTTTGTAAAAAAAGAAAAAAAATATCAAGTGAGTTACTTAACTTAATTAAAGAAGAAAAAAGAAGAAAAGCAAACTCCCTAACTAGTTGGTTAAATTTTTCCAAAAAAGTGAGAAAACATGCAATAAAAATGAAAAAACTTTTAGAATATTATAGTTCAAGACATACTAAAATAATGGGTTATGGAGCATCAGCTAGAAGCTCAACTCTTTTGAATTATGTTAATGTCACAAATGAGACTATTCACCAGATAATCGATAAAAATCCAATAAAAAAAAATAAATATACTCCAGGATCTAATATTAAAATTGTGGGTTACAAAGATAATAAGAAACAAATAAAAGAAAGAAAAAATTTACTTTTATTGGCATGGAATTTTTCAAATGAGATAGTCAAGGATTTAAAGAAAGATAAAATTAAATGTAAAATTATTCAGCCTTTTCCTAAAAATATTAAAATTTATGATATTTAAAAAAACTTTAATAAAAGATTTAATTATAATAAAACCAACAAACTTTAAGGATAAAAGAGGTTTCTTTTATAGAAATTATTGTGAAAAAAAGTTTAAAAAAAAAAATTTAAAATTTAAAATTATGCAATGTAACGTCTCTCATAACTTGAAAAAAGGTACTTTAAGAGGTTTTCATTATAGTAATGAAATACATGATGAAAAAAAAATTATGAGTTGTCTTAATGGAGAAATATTTTTATCAGTTGTAGATATACGAAAAAAATCGTCAAGTTATCTTAAAATTTTTAACATTTTATTAAATAAAAATAATAAGCTTTCAGTTTTAGTCCCAGCAGGATGTGCAAATGCTACTTTATCGACAAAAGATAATACTGTTGTTCAATATTATATGAATTCTGGATATGATAAAAAGGTTCAAAGAGCTTTTAATTATAAAGATCCTAATTTAAAAATTAAGTGGCCAATAAAACCTTCTATTATAAGTAAAAAAGACTCAAAAAGTAAAAATTTTATTTAATTATTTTATGAAAAATATTAATAAAGTAATCACCAAAACACCTATGCGCATTAGTTTTGTTGGAGGTGGTACAGATTTTCCTGATTATTTTAATTCGCATGGGGGTAAGGTAATAAGTGCTTCAATTAATAAATACATATATGTGACCGTAAAAAAACATAGTCATTTATTTAATGAAAAATATAGGCTTAATTATTCAGAGACTGAAAGTGTAGATAAAATTGAAGATATTAAGAATGAAATTACTAAAGCTTGTCTGAAATTTTTGAATATTAAGTGTTCTTTATATATCTCAACAATATCTGATATACCAACCTCTTCTGGACTAGGGTCCTCAAGCACTTTTACAGTTGGTCTATTGAATGCACTACATTATTTTTCAACAGGTAAAAAAGTATCTTCTAAACAATTGGCTAAGGAAGCCTCATATATCGAAACTAAAATGTTAAAAAAACCAATAGGTTATCAAGATCATTACGCTGCAGCATATGGGGGGTTTAATAAGATAATTTTCAAAAAAAATGACGTAATAGTAAAAAAAATTAATATAAGTAAAAAAAATTTAAATTCTTTATTTGAATATTTAATGCTTATATGGTCAAAAATCCAAAGAGATTCATCTTTTGTACTCAAAAATCAAAAAAAAAACATAAAACACAATATTGATCGCCTCGACAACTTGAAAAATTTAGTTGATGAATTTCATAAAAATATTTCTAAAAAAAAATTAAACTTCAGAATTTTAGGTAAAATTGTTGACCAAAGCTGGAAAATAAAAAAAAATTTTTCAAATAAAGTTACAAACAATCTTATAAATCATCTTTACAATATGGTTAAAAATTGTGGGTCCGACGGTGCAAAAATTATTGGTGCGGGTGCGGGTGGTTTTTTAATGGTATTTGCAAATAATAAAACCCAAAAAAAAATAATTAGTAATTTAGAAAAAAATGAACTTTTAAAAATAAACTGTGAATATAAAGGATCTCAAATTATTTATGAAGATTAGAAGATAATAATATGAATTTACTTATCACAGGAAGTGAGGGTTTTATAGGTAAATATTTTTGCAATTTACCAGAAATTAAAAAAAAAATTTTAATTAAAGTTGATATTAAAAAAGGTAAAGATGTTTACTCAATTGATATAAGAAATAAAAATATCGCAAAATTAATTAATAGTTCATCGGTTATTATACACTTGGCTGCAATATCTAATGATCAAACCTCTAAAAAAAATATAAAAAAAACCTATGATATTAACATTAATGGACTTAAAAATTTAATAGAAATTGGTAATAAAAAAAAAATAAAACAATTTATTTTTATATCTACAGAGTGGGTTTACGGCGAATATAAGAAAAATAAAAAATTATATGAAAATACAAGGATTTCAAAAAAAAAGCTAAACTCACCGTATGCTATTACAAAAATAATATCAGAAGAAATTCTTTTAAGTCGCAAAAATAATTTTCCAGTTACAATTTTGAGATTAGGTATTGTCTATGGATTAAGAAAAAAACCACAATCGGCAATCGAAAAAATATGTAAAGAAGTAAAAAACAAAAATAAAATTAACATTGGTTCTAAAAAAACAGCAAGAAGATATATTCATGTTCAAGATGTAATTAAAGGAATTGCATCATCAATTGGTAGAGATAAAAATGAAATTTTCAATATTTCAGGATCACAACTAATAACTTTAGGTGAAATTATTGAGATGTGTGCAAGAGGAAATAAAAAAAAAATAAAAGTTAATGAGATAGATAAATATAACCCATCAATTAGAAATATTTTAAATGACAAGGCACAAAAAAAGTTAAAATGGAAACCAAAAATATTATTAAAAAATGAAATTCAAAAGTTAAATAAATTGTACTAAATGTAATTATTTAAGCCTTTCTACTATTGATAGTAGAATGTTTAATTGAATTAATTCTACAACGTTATAATTTTTAGAATTGACAAAAAAATTAAAGTTTCCAAATTTACGTAATTTGTTATTCTTGTTAATCCCACTTAATGTAATTAGATTGATGTTTTTTTTTTTGCAATATATTGCAGCATTTACAATATTTTTTGAGTTACCTCCTGCACTTAGCAAAACTACGAGATCATTTTTTTTACAATAATATTCAAGGGATTTTGTAACCCAATTCTCATAACCATAATCGTTTGCAAAACAAGTAATTAAATTTGAGTCATTGAAATTTACAGATCTAATTTTTGAATAATTAGTTAAATCATTGCTCACATGAGAACATGAGCTACTGTTGCCCCCGTTTCCAACAATTATTACTTTAGATTTTTTTTTTTTCACATTTTTGAATAGTTTTAAGGAACCCTCTACCTGCTTAGAATCTATTTTTTCTATTTCTGATTTAATCTTGTTAAAAAATATTATTGGCTTCATTTTATGCTTATTTTAATATTATATTTAAAAAAGAAAAATATATTATTATATGAATTAACATCAAACTAAAATAATTAAAATAATTAAAATGATTAAACAAGCGGTAATTTTATGTGGTGGTTTAGGAACTAGACTATTACCAATAACACAAAAAATACCAAAACCGATGGTAATCATTGATAGAAAACCATTTTTAGAGCATTTAATAATTCAATGTAAGACAAACGGTATAAAAAATATTTTATTGTTGTGTGGATATAAAAGTGAGATTATCAGAAAACATTTTAAAAACGGTAAAAAATTTGGAGTTAAGATAAAATATCATTTCAATCCTGTAGAAATAGAGACTCTTAAAAGATTAATTGAAGCTAAAAAACTATTGAACCAAAAATTTTTACTTTTATATGGAGATAATTATTCATCATTAAATTTAGATGATTTAAAAAAAGTTTACAAAAAATCGAAATGTCCAATAATTTTAACAATTTGTAAAAAAAATCCTGGAAATATATTAATTGATAAAAAAAAAAAATAAGATAAAAAAATATTTCTTAGAAAAAATGAAATCTTCTAATTTTGTTGAAATTGGATATTCTATATTTGATAAGAGGGTTTTTAGCAAAATAAACACAAATAAAAATATTTCTTTAAGTTATTTTTTAAAAACAAACACAATACAAAACAAAATAAGTTATTATTTAAATGATACTAATTATCTTAGTATTTCAGATATAAAAAGATTGGAAATAACGAAAAAAATACTTTCTAACAAAGTTATTTTGCTAGACAGAGATGGAGTTATGAATAAGAAAAATAAAAAACATAGATATGTAAGAAATTTATCTGATTTAGAAATAAATCATGAGTTTCTAAAAAATTACTACAAATTACTTAAAAATAAGAAGATCATTTGTATAACTAATCAAGCTGGAATCGCTACAGGTGATTTGAACAACAAAAATCTTAGAGAAATAAACAATAAAATTAAAAAAGAGTACAAGAAAAATGGACTTTTGGTGGTAGATTTTTTTATTAGTAAACATCATTTTAACTCAAAAAATATTGAAAGAAAACCTGGACATGGTCTTTTTTTAAAAGCTGCGATTAAACACAACTTTGCATTAGATAAAACAACTTATATAGGAGACGATCTTAGAGATATTCAGGCAGCTTACAACGCCAAAACAAAATGTATATATATAGGCAAAGAAAAAATTCCAAAAAAATCTTTAAAAAAATTTGCTCACACAATTAATACTTAAATTATGAATAAAGAAGGAAATATATTAATCACAGGAGGATCAGGCTTTATTGGTAAATATATCCTTAAAGATCTAAGAAAAAAGAAAATAAAAATTTATGCTTCATACTTTAAAAATAAATTAAAAAAAAATAAATACTTAAAACCAATTAAAATTGATTTAAATCAAATAAAAAAAAAAGATATTGCTAGGTATAAAATTGAGAAAATCATTCATCTGGCATGGCAAAACTTAGAAAATTATCAAGATGTTTCTCATGAAAAACAAATTTTAGAAAAACAGAAAAGATTTATTGAATTGGTAGTAAAAAATGGTTGTAAAAATTTGATAATTGCTGGTACGTGTTATGAATATGGTTTAATAAGTGGTAAAATTAGTGAAAATACTAGATGCTATCCAGTTTGTAGTTATGGATCCGGAAAAAATTCTTTGAGGAAATATGTGCTAAAACTTCAAAAAAAATTTAAATTTAAATTGACTTGGCTAAGAGTATTTTACATATACGGTATTAATCCAAATAAAAACACTTTGACGAGTATTCTGCTTAAAAAAAGTAAAATTAAAACTCCAATTATATTGAATAAAAAAATCGAGCGGGATTATATCGATATAAATTATGTATCAAAAATATTTGTTAAAATTTTACAAAAAAATCGAAATTATGGAATAGTAAATCTTTCATCTGGAAAAAAAGTTTCTTTAAAACGATTAGTTAAATTTTTATCTCAGAAATATAATATTAAACCCCTCGTAAAATTTAAAAATACAAAGCAAAGACCATTTGAACCCGAAATTTTTTATGGTGACAATTCAAAGCTAAATAAGATAATGAGTTAACTTCTAGTAAAAAATAAAATACTTAAATAAAATAATAGTTATTTATCAAGTAATGAAGTATTGTAAAAATGTTATTCAATGATAAGTATTTTCATCTATGTCAAACTCGATAAATAATTTAAGAAAAAAATATATTCCTCGTCAGTCCAAAAGTATAAAAAAAAATGCATTGCCTATAATTAAATTGTTATTAGATACAAAGTATAATTATCACTTTGATTGGATGGGTGTGCCAACTATTCAATTCCCAAGTGATTTAATAGTAATACAAGAAATTATTTTTAAATATAAACCTGATGTAATTATAGAAACAGGTATAGCGCATGGGGGATCTTTATTATTTTATTCATCAATTTTAAAACTTTTAAAACGAAATTATACTGTTATTGGTATTGATGTTTTAATTAAGGGCAAAAACAAAAAAAAAATATTATCAAACAAATTAAGTAAAAATATTAAATTATTAGTTGGCAGTTCAACAGATCCGAAAATTTTTAAAAAAGTTGAGAAAATTACTCATAAAAAAAAAGTTATGGTTATACTAGACTCAAATCATTCTCATAATCATTCTTTAAATGAACTACAATTATTTTCAAAATTAATCAAAAAAAATGGTTATATAATTGCTATGGATACTGTGATTGAATTTATTGATAAGAAGCATATAAATAAAAATAGAGATTTTGGCAAAGGTAATAACCCTTTTACAGCAGTGAGAGAATTTTTAAAAATTAATAAAGCTTTTAAAATTGATAAACTATACGAAACCAAATCCTTCATGACAGGGTGTTTTAGTGGGTTTTTAAAGAGAACAAGATAATTTCAATGAATTATTTACTTCTAGGAATTAACGGAGAAGTCGGCAAAGCAATATTTAATGATATATACAATGGGGAGGATAAATTTATACTAATATATAATTCCAAAAAACCGAATATAAAAAAAAAAAATATTTTTCTCTATAAGTTAAATTTTGAAAACATAGAAAAAAACATTAGAAAAATAAAAGAAATAATAAAAAAACATAAAAAAATTGATGCTATTATAAATAATGTTGGAAACGCACATCCTTACAAAGATATTCTAAAAATAAAACACACAGATTTTAATCAATCTATGAAAATAAATTTTTATTCTCCTTTATTTATAATCTTAGAAAATATAAAAAATAATCTTAATTTGAAGTCAAATCTAAATATAATAAATGTAAGTTCTAATACAATTAAGTTTTTTGGATCACAGAAAAATGCACCTTATCTTATATCTAAGAGCGCATTAGAAGTTGCTCTTCTTAATATTTCAAAATCTTTTACTAAAAGGAATATTAGAATTAATATAATTAGACCAGGTTTAATAAATACAAGTATGAGAACCAAACTTAAAAATTACACAAAAAAAAACTTTTTGAAAAGGAAAAAACTCGTTCCATCAGGTAAACTTGGAGATCCAAAAGATATTTCAAATATGGTAAATTTTCTTGTTTCAGAAAAAAGTAAGTTTGTATTTGGAGAAATTTTCACAGTTTCTGGTGGTGAATAAATAATTTAATTTTTATCATCTTCAAAAACATAAAATGTTATATACTAAAACACTTGATTAAATGAATAATGAATTAAGAAAGATCTATAAATTAGCTTTAAAATCTAGAAAGTTACAATTAAAAATTAATGAGTTATTAAAAAAAAATAAATTTAAGATTCCAATCCATCTAGCTTTTGGACATGAATTTGTATCATCTCTAGTAAAATTCTATTTTAAAAAAAATGATCAAATACTACTGACTCATCGAAATATTCATTTTAATTCAGTTTTTTCCAAAAATATATATTCAAAATATTTAAAAATGACTAAAAATAAAAATATTTTATTTTCCGAAGGCTCTATGAACTTTGTAGATAAAAATTCGAATATTATTTACAGTTCAAGTGTTCTGGGTAATAATATACCAGTAGCTTGTGGTGTATCAAAGTCATATAAAAACAAAGGCAATGTTATAATATGTGTGACAGGTGATGGAGCTATTGAAGAAGGCACATTTTATGAAAGTTTGATTTTGGCAAAGTATCTAAAAACACCATTGTTATTTTTGATTGAAAACAATGATTGGTCAATGGCAACTTCAATTAAAGAAAGAAGAATAAATATTGATATCAACTTATTAGCTAAATCATTAAGTGTAGACTATTTTAAATTTGATAGATTTAATTTCTCAAAAAATATAACTAAATATAAGAAAGCAATTAATAATTGTCGAAAAAATAAAACCCCTGTGATTTGTGAGTTTGATGTGAAAACTCTAGGAACATTTATTTCATCTGGAAAGAAAATTCATTATCATCATGGTCCTATGAAAGTTGAATATAAAAATTTTATTATAGGAAATCCAAAAGATGATATTATCTACCATATGCAAAAAAAAATTAAAAAAAATGAGAATAATTGATAATTTTAATAGTATTTTTTGTAAGAAAATTAAAAAAGGAACAATTATATTTGGTCAAAATATTACCACCGGATCTCGTATTTCTGGATTGACAAATAACATAGAAAAAATAAAAAAAGTGGAAGTAATTAATACCCAAAACTCTGAGGCAAGTTTAATTGGTTTCGGTTTTGGATTGATGATTGCAAATACTAATTCTATTTATTTTTCTAAACAACTAGATTTTATAATTCTTGGACTAGATCATATAATAAATACTTTAAATTCAATGACTTTACAAAAAATATCAAAATCCTTTTCAATTATTACTTATATAGTAGATAGTGGGTTTGAAGGTCCACAGTCTAGATTTCATTGTTTATCGGATATATCTTCAATGTCTAAAGCTAATTGTAATTATTTAATATTCCCCTCAGATATAAAATATAATTTAAGAAAATTAAATCAAAAGAGTTTTAATATTTTTTGCCTAAGTCAAAAACATAGTAAATCAGAAATAAACCCTAAACCAATCTTTATTGAAAAAAATGGTGATTATTTTCAATATAATAAAGGTAATAAAAATACTTTAATAACTATGGGCTTTGCAGCATATGAAGTATTTAATCTTGTTCAAAATTTTAAAAAATTTAAAAATTCTGATTTTTTCGCAATAACAAATCCTTCCTTTAAAAATATTGAAAAAATCCTAAGAAGTGTAAAAAAAACAAAAAAAGTCTATTTATTTGATGATGGAAGATCAAAAAATAAAAGCTTAAGTGAACTAGAAATAAAAATTAGAAATATAAATAACAAAATTTCAATAAAAAAATTCTATCGAAATGATACTAAAAAAGAATTGTACCCCAATGCAGATAATTATTTGAAGAAATTTGAAATTACTTAGTTTTAGTGTTATTTAAAATTAATAAAAATTAAATTTATGAGCTCAAAATGAATTTTACACAATTTGATTATGAATTTGACTTGAATGGATATGTTGTTCTTAAAAACTTAATCAGTAAAAAAAAAGTTGGCAAAATAAACAAATTATTACAAAATTTAGAAAATAAAAAAAATAATGAGTTACCTCATAATGTATTTTTTGGAAAAACTAAAAATAAGTCAGAATGTTACATTTCAAATATTTTAGAAGCTGATGTTGAGTTTGAAAAACTAGCTATTATTCCCAAAATTATTAAAATAATAAAACATGTAACATCAAATTTTTATAGATTAAATCATTCTGTCGCAATGACCAAGTATAGAAAAAATACTTATACATATCTTCATATGGGGAATATCCCCATTCACCCAAAAGTATTTTATTTCGTTAAAGACAAAAAAATATTTTCCAACATCACAAAAGTCGTGTTTCCAATCTGTAATAATTCTCAAAAGGATGGAGGCTTTGCTGTAATACCTGGATCTCATAAAGCTGAATTTTCTAGACCAAATGATAACAATCCAAAAAATAATAAATTATTAAAACACGTGGCCGCTAATCCTGGAGATGCAATATTATTTACCGAGGCATTGGCCCATGGGAGCCTAATTAATCAAACTAATAAAACTCGAAGAATTCTGAGTTATTGCTACTCAGTTGGATATATGCCTGATTGGACAAAACTGAATTTACATCACTCACCTGAGTATTACAAAAAAGCTCCAACTAAGATAAAAAAGTTGATCAAACTTTATAAATCATGAAACACATAAAATTTAAAAATTTGATTTTAAAAGATAATAGAGGGTTTCTTCAAAAAAATTCTTTAATTGAAATCAATAAAAAAACTGGTTTTAAAATAGTTGAAACATTTTATTCTTATTTCTCTAAAGCAAATGTTGTTAGAGGTATATATATGCAAACTGGAAAAGATATAGAGGCAAAACTTTTAACCTTAATTCATGGTGATTTAACCTGGGTGATTGTAGATATGAGAAAAAAAAGTAAACATTTTTTAAAAAACTACAAATTAAGACTTAAAAAATTTGAAACAATTTATGTCCCCGAGGGTTTTGCGCATGGAGCCATATCTCATAAGCCATCATTGCTTCATATTTTTGCCAATAAAAAGTATAATGATAAAAATTCAATAAATATAAATTGGAAAGACCCAGATTTAAAAATTCGATGGCCAATAAAAAAAAATGTTAAGATTACAATAAGTAGATCGCATAAAAACTTTAAATTTTTAAAAGATAATAGTTCTTTTAAAAATATCAAATAAAGAACAATTTAAATTTGCATAATGTTAAATAAAAAAATTGATTTATCAGTGTTGATAACGTCCATTTATCAAAGAAAAAATACTATTGAAACTGCAATTTACTTTTCTGAAATGTGTAATGAAGTTATTCTAGTTGATGAAGAAGAACCACATCTACATATTACAGAAATAGATAAATTAAAAAAAAAAAGGAATAACCTACGTACCTTATAAAGCTACTAATTATGACAATCTTTTTCAGACATCTAATGAAAAACGTTTAATTGCAGCAGAGCTTTCAAACTATAAATTTGTCGTACATTCGAATCATGATGAGAGGTACACTTATAATGGTCTATTAGCATGCTTAACTGAATTACAAAAAGATGATGATCTAGCTTTCTGTGCTGGTCAAGCTATTGCAATTAGAAATGACTCATCTCAAGCTTACTTTACAAGATCATATGAAAACCTAAAAGAATATCAGAATTTAAATAGTAAGGTTGAGCAAAGAATATACCATCATGCGGAAATATATTCACCAATAGCACATTATTCGGTCTGGAAAAAAGACTTATATATAAAAACTAAAAAAAGAGCTATGTCTGCATATGAGTCAGAGCCTTCAGTAACAACAGTTTTAGATGAAGTTATATTTGAGCTTGCAGCTGATTTGGCTGGCCCTTCAAAAACTATTAATGATCTATATTGGATTAGAAATAGAATAAACTCACCTTATGAACGTCAACAAAAAGTTGAAAAAGGAGGATATGCTCTTCAAATTACAAAAAATAGATTAAAGAATTTGTTTAAAGATTTCGATAACATTAATTTAAATAAAATAATCGAAATTTTATTTGAAAGTTTTATTAAAATTAGCTCTAAGACATTTTATGAAAAAATAATTATTTCAATCAAGCGGGTATTAGGAAATATTAAAAAAAAAAGATCAACTATGAGAGCCGAAGGAGTATATGACATCTATACTTTATTAAATGATAATAAGATAGAATATAAAAAAAATGATTTAAATAATTTACTCACTTCATTAGATTTATAATGAAATTAATCTTCTAATAATAATAAAGACAAGTCCTACTTTTTGGCAATTTCTTGATTAATTTAAATCTTTTAAAATTAAGTATTTCCTTCTTCTTTTTATTTATAGAGGCTATAAAAATAATTTTCTTACATTTAGAAATTTTACTCAATGATACTGTTACTCTATTTTTCGGAAATTTAGGAGAATTCTTAACGTGATAAAAATTGTCTTTTTTATTATCAATTCTAAAAATACTTGCAAAATGACCATTACTTCCTAAACTTAACAATGCATAATCAAATTTGATTTTTTTAATCTTTTCTGAAAAATTATCAACTTTTGAATTGTCCAATTCATCATGTTCATAAT
>MDTA01000139.1_pt1 | contig 13709 bp, 21 predicted proteins | sample 811151 | NCBI WGS metagenome assembly MDTA01 (sample SAMN05326648, study PRJNA326480) | marine metagenome | isolation source: seawater | place: Indian Ocean: South | collected 2010 | reverse complement strand
CTACTGCCCCATCGGCAACACCCTTTATCATTGTTTCTGAACCACTGTCCTTACCAATTATCACATTGTTGTCACTCTGCACATAAAGGCTTCCGGTTCCTGTTTCTCGTATTATTGAATGACTTCCATTGTGGAATATCTTAAGGTCATCGTCATCACCAATCCCTAGATAATTGTCACTGACACTGCCATCGGGTAGTGTTAGAAGACCTGAGACTTTTGCACCTGTTCCTGTTACCCTAAATGCTTCTGCCAGGCCAGCCGCGACTGTGAATGTCTGGAATATTAATTCGTTTGCCGTTCCGCCTGTGCCGTCGAATAAGATCTTTGCTCCTGATGTGCCGGCCTGCCCTATGAAATCTATGCCAGGAACGTTGGCGTTGTCTGTTCTTTGAATTTTAACAAACGGTGTTTCACCTTGTACAAGCAAACTGCTAGACATTATCACCTCGCCTGTACCATTTGCAGATATTTCTAAATTATCATTAGATCTTCCCGCTGTAATTTTGTTCTCAGCCATGGAGATTGTAGCATCACCTAGAGATGAATCACTGTCATCTTTTACGAGAAAAGTTCCTGTTACATTTGCTCCACTACGTGTGACTCTGAATCTTTCGTCAAGACTGGAATCATCCATTACTTTGAAAATTAGTTCTTTGCTAACACCGTCAGTACCGTCCATGAATATCTTGGCTCTTACGTTACCGCCGGAGTTTTGGAAATCAATACCAGGTGTGTTTGCGTCATTGGTTCTTTGTAGTGTTATGGTTGCAGTGGCCTGTTTGATGTGTAATGAAGTGTCAGGTGAACCAACAGAGCCTATACCAACCTGACCATCTGTTTTCAACAAGATGTCGCCTGTGCCCGATGGTTCTATGGAGACATCTGCATTTGAACCTTGTGAAGTAATTTCATTTGTGGTTAATTGACCCGCGGTCAAGTTTCCAAGCACAGTGACTCCACCTGTACCGTTGCCTGACAGTGTTAAGTCGTTGTTTGTGATCAAAGAAGTTATGGTATCATCTGTGATTAAAAGTTGGTCAACCTCAACGATACCTGTGCCGTTGGGTTGGATTATTATGTTGCCGTTAGTGGTTTCATTTATCAGTTTTCCACCCAATCCACTGTCGGCCAAATCCGTGTAGACCTCAAGGAAATTATCGTTAATCTTGGTCATGGCAGTACGAATAGTATCGCCGGTTGCCGTGTTTCCTTCTGTTCCTGTGTCTATAATTAAACGTGTCATATAATGTGTATGCTTATTTATTAAATAAAAGTGATGTTCATAGAAACTCTAAAAACTATGAGATTGTACGAGCGCCAAAGCAAACTTGGCCAATATCACACGTTTCACCGAAAAAATACAATATATGTTTTCAAGTGTGATAGTTGTTCGGTAACTTTCCTAAGACCAAGATCCCAAGTAGATCCAGACAGAGCGTCCAATGATTACAAACATGTCTGTTCGTATTGTGATAGCAAAAAATTTGCTCAAAAAGTAGGGGTTAAAATGCGAAAGATCTATAAAATGGACGCAAGTTCTACAATCACGATTTAAAACGGATAAACTTTATTTTATCCTTATCTCCGTCTACCCAACGTCTAAGGTCAGCATAGGTTCCTGTTCCTATATTTTCCTGATCAAAATACCATCTTAGGAAAGCATTACCATAGATGTATTCTTTTCTATTATAAAAATAAAAATTCGTATTGGGAAATTTCCTTATTATCTGCCTCAATTGAAACATCCACTCATATTTTAAATATGCTTTCATACTCATCCTGTAAGGATAATTTATAGTTTCTTTGTAGATATTATTTTGTATTCTGCTTGGCACATCTCTCTCCCATTGTCTTGCACCAAGTATATCAAAAGCAAGGATGTTTATATCTTTGTATCCGGATTCAGCCGCCATTAGCACCGCACTCATTCCCGAACCTTTGTTGTGTGTAAAATCTATTGTTCTAATTTTGTTACTTTTTCGAATGTCCCCACCTCTCCAGAATCTGTAAAGTTTTAAATTTTTTGGCAGGTCATAATCTTGATCACCTGGAATGATGTAGTTCCATTTGCTTATATCATCGGGGCCGTGTATTTTAACCTCAGGCTTTTCGGCGTCATGCCATTGTTTCAGTTCGTCATACATTGGTGGATTGACCGCCACGATATGATCACACAACATAGGATGGTCTCGATATATTGCGTTACAACCAAATATTGTGCCTTTGCCTTTTAGATCTTTTATAGGAAATATATTTCTGGATTCACCATTGCCAATAACAAATGCAGTGTCCATTATACCCCAAATGATTCTCCACAACCGCAACCTGATTGTGCATTTGGATTGATGACCTCAAATTGTGCACCAAAGACTTCTTCTTTCCAGTCGATTTTTGTGCCTGCCACATATAACATACTTGTATCATCTACCACAAATTTTCCAGTATGCCAGTCCTCAGTGACGTCGTCAGCACCTACATCTTCCTTCTTATCAACAAATCCCCACTCGTATTTGAAACCTGCACAGCCACCGCCCTTGACCGATAGGCTTATTGCATATTTGTCAGGGTGTTTGCTTAACAGTTTTTCCATTTGGTTCTTTGCTTCGTCTGTGATTTCAAACCATTTCATTAAATTAATTCTCCAATTGTGTTACTATTAATTATTTTCTTTGCCGCCGCATGGTGAGCCTTTTCGTCCGGATGCCATGTGCTTATGTTTTGATTTTTTTCTGGATACATATCTAGATTATTGTCTCTGCACCACATTTGAAATCCTAGGTCGTCTGCCCCCCACTCGAACCATTTAAATTGTTTTATCTCTTGCCATAGCAACCGTAGATAGGGATCAAAAGTTTTATAACTTTTACCACTTTTTCCAACTTTAGTGCCATTGATCACATAATTGTAATTTTTATCAAATTCTTCAGTGTATTTTTCAAACCAATCCTCTATTAATATTTCTCTTCCAGGCATTTTGTCCTGAATGTGATAGTTACTAGGTGTGCATTCTGTTTTCCAAGTTGCACTATTGAAAGAATTAATCACTGTAATACCTTTCATTTTACACATACTATTGACCTGTAAGACTGTGTTTACTGACAACACAAAACGAGACATTTTATCAACCACCCTGTAAACATCTTTTGCCCATTTTTGTATTTCGTCATTGTTGCTGTTTCCGATTAGTTCATTGTGTACTCTCACGTATGGCCATTGTAATGTTTTATCCTTGCCTATAGGATGTGCTAGTCCCAAGTGTTTATATTTTGTCCAGCCTATCCAGTATATTGGATTAAGTTTTTTTTCCTTTTGTATATTTGTTGCAATCAGAACTTGTCTTGCTATGTCTTGATTACTATGCCCGTTGACTGAAAAATTGTAATGCTGTAAATTATAATGTTTTGCAACTATGTTTGTGTATGCGTCATCACTTGGCCGGACATTATTATTGGTCGATTTATGGTCTGCTCCATAACTTAGACTACATCCGAACGTAAAGATTGAATCATGTTTAGTCATCTTGGCCCATGTTAGCGATACCAACGGCCATAAAAAATGCCATTGCTTCTTTTTTGTTAGAGAAACTCATGTAACTGTTTTGGCTTTGCCATTTATGATCATATGGATCATCTTGGTCTGGTCCTTCAAACCACCAACCCCATTTGTGTTTACAGTTTACTTGGCACCATTCAATACAGTCTCCCATTATACCATTTGACTTCATGTCTATATTGAAACGAAATCGTTTATCGTATCCACAATCTTCTGGAATATCATCAAGTCCTGGTTTCACTTTTTTCACTTTTACTTTACCATAACTCATTTCCAGTTGTCCTCCACCCACTTGTCACCACAGTTGAATGGTTTAGGTTCACCATGGAATACTGCAACTTTGTTCTCTTTCTTAACAACCGGTTCCTTAAGGAAAGTCCACTTAGGACCACGTCTTGCTTTAGTGTCTTTGAATCCTATCATCTCCCATTTGTAACTTCTGATCCAGTCGTCAGGGAAATGATTTATTTCATTTTTTGCACGGCTGGTTATCCAGTCTTGGTCTCCAGGAAAACGTCTTGTTACTCTTCCAGGATCAGCATGAAACTCATCCCACAGGAAATTCATTGTTCCGGTTTGCCAACGCATGGTCGAAGAATTACTATTTTGCCATGAGTCACCCATTCTGCATCTGTTGAAATCTCTTATTATCATAAATTTTCCAGGATTGTGTGTGAATAATGCATCTATGTTATTAAAAATTATAATGTCAAGATCAAAAAATAATACGTTTCCTTTTAACGGAAATTCTTCACCAAACATCCAAAGTTTACTCCACCATGTTTTAATGCCAGGATGGCTGGGCAATTTTATTACGTTAATGTGTGCGTCGAGTCCTTTTGGATCTTCTGTGATGCAGTGGAATTCATATGGTATGGTTGTGTGCCTTTTGACCATATTGTGTAGCACGTTGACGTACTGTGAAATATATTTGTTCCCCCATTTAACGCAGACTACGTGATTCATAACCCTCTTTCAAAGTTTTTATTTGCATTTCCTTCCAGTTCTCATCATCTAATTTGTATGGATATTCATTTTCCCAACTACGACTTCCAATGATGTGGATGCTGGTTATATTTAAATTGTTTTTCATCATGTCATAAACTTCTGTAAAATCCTTGTTTGAAAAGCCAAGTTTCATATCCACTTGTCCTATCTTTATGTAACCCAAAGCCAGTTTTGGATCTTCCCAGTCGTAGCCATTTTCCTTTAACCAGGTCCTGAATCCGTCCATTTCTTGTTTTTTCCATTTGAAAGTATCCTCGTCTATTGTCCTTCCCCATTCAACGTCAAACTCTCCCGAATAAAATTTTTGATGATTTATGGCACTACAGGTAGCCTCATCTAATTTTTTACCACCTTCATCACGATATACTTCGTATAGTGTCTTGCCTATTTGGCTCCAGTGTAAGTACACACCCCCTAGTTCTCTTCTGAATCTATTTTTTTTAAAAAGTTCATAGTCGTCCTCATGTAGATCATATCTTGGAGCGTTTAAAAAAGTTGTAATTTGTGAAGGTCTTATCCATTCCGGGTCTAATACACTCTTACGATATGCTTCGACCCAACCTTCTATTTCATGACAAATGTTATTAAGTTGCCTGATAGCATACTTGGTCTCAAAGTCTGCTTGTAGGTAGTATGGTGATAATTGCCAGGCTGTGCCTTGCAGTTCTTCAAAGTGTCTATGTAAAAGATTACAAGCATCATGTTTTAGCCGTAGTCCTGGTTTATCCATTTCATTTCCATTAAACACCATTCCTGTCGGCAGTGTCGGACTATATTGAAAGTCATCAGGAACAAAAGGATGTATTTTTTCATATGGTGGATCAAATTTATATTTGTTAATTTGGGCAACTGCTTGATTAAGTTCACCTACGAGGTGGCGTAGGTTACGTTTAGAATTTGCCCATCCAAGAAAGCAAAAATTTTTTTCCAGGACTCTTTTTTTGACTAGGTTGTCCCTAAGAGCATCTAGCCATCTTTTTGCTAGTGGTGTATCATAGATGTTTATTCTATATTGAAGTTTATCTAATTGGACAACTATATTTTCAAAAATAAATTTATTTTCTTCTGTAGATGGCACTGTTTGCTCCGTGTTCCATGCACTCTACACTGTCCACAAAACATCTACCATCTGTTTGTTCTTTGATCAACTTGTCTGCAAAATCAAATGCGTGTTTGGCAAACATTTCTGCGCCAACACCGTCGAACATTCTAACTTCGGCAAGGTCATGCTTTTCCAGTTCCTTCAGTCTTTCCAACTGTGGATCGTTTGTATCCAAAGCCATTTTGTGATCAAACATATCCTCCAGCCATGCCTTCAATGGTTTCAGTCCACCAAAGTCTACCGCCCAATTCTTGTTATCAAGATCTTTGCAACCAAATGTGAATTTGAATGCAAGACTGTATCCATGCAGTAAATGGCAGTGTGAATGGTCTGCGTTGGGTTGTCGGAACACACAGGCCAATCCTATGTTATGTCCATATGTTTTTGTTGAGTAGTAAGTCATCTTTTATCTCCTTTGATGACTTGCAGAGTGTTTATAGAGGGATGAAAGTCTTCTAGTCCTCTCATTAGTGTAACCTCTTGCTTATGTCTCCGAGGTTAAATCCTAATTCTTCTGATTTTTCTTTTATTGCATCAGTGAGTTTGTTTGGTATATTTAATTCATCATCTATTATACTTTTTAAAAAATGGATAAAAACTGTGAACTCAGGTTTGTTTGCCACAGTCTCAGGATCAACACCATGTTGTTCCAAAGCATTCAACATGCCTTCTGTGGCATCAATAAGTGCTGTAATACTTTTGCTATGTTTTTTAAAATGACTCATTATGTTATGATGCTAGGTTTTTTAGGTACTTCGATTTTACTAAACACTCTGTCATATTCTGCTTTTATTTTGTCATTTATAAATGCAATTGATATGATCTTATCTTTAGCAATATTAATTGGTTTGTCTTGTTGTGCGGTTGAGAAAAATGTTCCAAAGGCCAAACCCTGGGGGCCTTGCATAAGGACAAGTGCTTTCTCAATGCTTATGTATGAGTCCGCTCCGCTTTGGTATTTTGCAATTACTTCTTCTCCGGAAGCAAGTTTCAGAGTAATAAGATCTCCATCTTTTATATTTTCAAACATATATCTATAGTATAAACTTTATTGTGAGTTTGTCAACTGTTTAGTGATCCATTTGGCAAGGCCAACGTAAGACTCTTGGAAAACATTTTTATTTTTTTTCCATTCTTCTGGCATTTTCCAATTTTCCTCATTTACCACTATCCACCTGCAATCAGAAGTTTCAAACAGTTTATTAAATTGATAAATCCAATAACTGGGATCAACGGGTCTCTTGATGTAAGTGTAACCTTTGGATCCCTTATAGATATTGTTTACATTTTCAGGTTTCCTTTCTTCGCCTAGTCCCCAAAGGTCCATTCCTATTAAAAATATGGCCTTAGGTTTAAAACTCATTCCAACTAGTGCGGCAAATTGCCCCGTGCCCCAATGGAAAGGATTATCCTGTCTTTTGTGTCCTTCATATGGAAGGTCTGGGACCTTCTTAACATTTGGCCAATAAGCAAACTGTTCGTACCAGTTGTTCCTGGTGTAGACCGTGGTATGCTTTCCTACTGTGTTTACCGCTTCTTGGCACATATGGCGATCGCAACAAACAACATATTCGAGATTATGATCACGGAAAATGGCATTGCAACCAACCACTGTGGTAATACCTTTCAAAGGAGTAATATCAAATCCTCTTCTGCTTTCACCGTTTCCTATAACACTTACAAACTTGGTCATAACACTATTTAATCACCCCTTTAAACACACACAGACGCCTTTATACGCATGGTAAAGGTCAGTCTGGAGCAACTGCTCACGCCAATAAATTACCATTCATTTTTGCCCATTACGAGGTGCCAAACGGTCTTATAATGTTTCCATGCTTTACCAAGAGCAGGATACTTTCTACGCATTTTAACAGCGTGTTCATTTACCATTTCTTCTTCGTCGGCAATGGTCTGCATGTCTTTTGAATATTGGCTTTGTGAAACTAATCTTCCGCGTGTTCCGTCCTTCTTTTGCACATACACAGTTTCTCCACCATCAGGTGAAATGTATATTTCTTCTCGTTTTTTTAATTTTTTTATTTTTTTCATTAGTAGTAGTGTTTATTGTCTCCATTAGGGTGGCTGTTTCTTATTCCGCTGTGCTGATCTTCGGTTGTGTCACCATTTTTCCTAGGAATGAAATGTATGTGGGGCCAGAAGATGGTTTGCCCTGCACTTGGACCTACGTTTTGTCCTATGTTGAATCCGTCCATTTGTCCATCTTTGACCCATTGCTCTCCACAATAGTAACCTAATTTGTATGCCTCTGAAATCGTTTGCGGATCATTTTTTTTTGGTATAAACAATAAGTGTCCTTTTACACAAGGATACAAATCTCGGAAGACCGCACAATGTTCGTTCTCAAATATTGCAGTGTCGTTGGCATGCCACGTGGATTCTTCGTAAGAATTAATTGGTTCTCTTGGTTTCTTGTATGTAGGTTTTTTTGATTGCATTAGTTTTTATTATACCTATTCTTATATTACTAGAATTTGGCCTGTGTTGCAATCTTATTTTTTCCCAATATTTTGTTTTGGTTACCGAAGGATTATATTGTAGCACATCTAAAAGATTCACTATTGCTTTCCTGACTTTTTCTGCACCCCCGTGTTTTTTACAGGTATCTGACCTGCCCACTTCAACTATTGAATTGTTTATCTTTATCTTGTAAACGCATGGCAACCTTATCCATTTGGTAACAGGATCTTTTCTATGCATAATCTTGTAATCTTTTATTGTGTAGAGATCTTTTATTTGGTACCACTTAATATCTGGCATTTTTTATACCCAACTGATTGTACACCTGTTGAACTTTTTTTGCCTGGAAGTAGCAGTCTTCCAATGCATTGTGTAAACCAGTCCTCTGCTCATTGCTATCGCGTGGCACAAGGCTAAACAATGTTCGGGAATCTCTTATCTGCCAATATTGCCACGGAACAGGATACCCCAGTTGTTTGTAAATATCTTGTAGTATAGCATAGTCAAATAATGGGCCTTGGCACCAAAAAACATCAACACCAACCGAAAACTTGTTGATCTTTTTGATCATATCGTCTAGTGATATCCTGTTGTCATCGCTAAACGCCTCATCCGATATTTCTTTAGGTTGTTTACTCCACCAGTTTACAGTGTCTTGCATCACGTCTCTGCCCATACTCGTCTGTTTGTTTACGTCTACCCGGAAATACATTCCTTGTGCTGGCTCTTCAAATGTGTGAGGATCAAACTTAACTCCTCCAACGGTCAATATCGTAGCATTAGGATTAGTGCTTAAAGTTTCTAAGTCTATCATTGCATGGATCATATGTATTTTTCCTCTGTTTTTGGTTGGGCCTTGGTCTGTGATAATGGGTCATCGATTGGCCCTATCACTTTACAATCCATGTTGGGAAACCTGTTCACTATGTCTTCACCTGTGTCCGAGTAAACGTGTGTCTTTATCCTACCCTTTGGTAGTTGTACCTCGATTTGCCATGCTCTATTTTTCGTTTCGGCCATGTTGTTCGATCCAGTCTGCTAAATTTTTTTCCGTAAAGTATATTCCTGCCGGCCATAACATTGGTTTTGTTTTGCGTACTTGTTCATTGTTCTGGTATTCATTGATTCTTGTAAACAAGTAATTGGCAAGACTTTTGATGTAATTGTTCATAGTAAAATTATACTATGAAAATCATATTTGTCAACTATGCAGAAATTTGGTTTTCTGGTAATCTTGGCGACAGACTAGGCACATTGCCTTCTTCAAGAAATTTTAAAAATTGGGTGTACTCGTCTTCGGTATAACACCATGCTTCACCACTTGATTGTGGATACATCTGTTGTAAATATTTGCTGGTGCTTAGAGCAACATCTAAGCATGAATTGTAAGTAGGATATGAAGTTGTTTCATAGATTGCCTGGCAATCTAACCCAAAACAAAAAATTACTACTAAAAAAAATTTCATATTATCCTGACGTAAAAGTATTTAATTTGAAAATCAACAACTTTAAGCGAGCGGTTATTTGCTTAACTTGTCTGTCGTCTTGTTGATCAATTCGAAGGCGACTTTGACCTTTTCTTCAAGCACCTTGATCCTGTAATGTGCCTGTGCCAAAGTCACAATGAGCAGGACAAGACCAACAAGTATTGGCCAGAGTTTGCTGAGGATTATTATTGCGTCCATGCCCATATTATAGCAGTATTTATTCGATTGTGTAAACCTTTATTTTCTCCGTTTTGCCTTTGACTGTAATGGCGTCTAAGTAATCAAACGGATAGATTTTTTCAATTGTGTGTCTTGTGTCTTGCCCTATGACTATTGTCTTGCCAAGAGTTTTACTGGCACTCTCTAATCTTGATGCCAGGTTCACTGCGTCACCAATTACGGAATAATCAAATCTCTGCTCTGAACCCATATTGCCCACCAATGCTGAACCTGTGTTTAGTCCGATACCGATATTGATCTTGGGTAACCCTTCGGCCTGGAGATGCATGTTTAGATCTGCCAATGCAACTTTCATTTCCAATGCACTTTTTACGGCCGACTTTCTATGATTTTTATTTTCTAAAGGAGCGTTCCAAAATGCCATGATACAGTCACCCATGAATTTATCTATGGTTCCGCCATTTGAGATTATTACATCTGTCATTCTTGTGAGGAACCTGTTTATTAGTTTGGTGAGTCCTGCAGGATTGCCTTTGTACTGCTCACTGATTGGTGTAAAGCCTCTGATATCACAGAACAAGAAAGTCATCTCTCTCGTTTCCCCACCTAGTTTCAACAAGGATGGATCCTTTTGTAATTTTTTAACCATCTCTGGATCTAAATAGTGTTCAAATTGTTTTTTAATCTGTTTCCTTAATCTACTTTGTGTGGCAAAATTATTGTATGTACTATGTGACCAAATTACAAATACATAAAGAACGGCAAATGATGGATCAATCAAAAATCCTTTGTTTGAATAGGCCATGAAAGATGCGTAACTGATTCCAGAGGTTACAAATAAAAGCAAGGGAACAGAAAATAATACCGATACCCTAGGAACTAAAAATATCATTAGTAGGCCCAACATTGCCATTAGTATTATTTCATAAGTATCAGCCTGTGGTGTGCGGATTAAATGTTGTCCAGTCAATAAAGTGTCTAGTGCTTGAGCGGTGATCATCTGATCAGTGGTGAGGCCATGCGGAGTGTATTTTAAAACACTCAATCCTGCGGCCTCCATGCCAACAATTACAATGCGTCCTTTAATTTTATTTTCATTGAAACTGTTTGAAAATATTTCACTTGCTGACATTTGAACATAAGAGTTAGGATCAGCATAATTTATATACATTTCTGCATGATGGTTAACAGGTATCCCTGCCTTCTTACTGACAAGCACCTCATCTATTCCATGCTCCTTTGCAATTACTTTGATCCTTTTGGAACCATTCAAAAGTCTAATGTCCTCTAGTATCATGCTTGGATAAATTTTACCAGCGATGCGTATAAGCACAGGCATTTTCCTGACAACCGCATCTGGTTCTGGAGAGGTTACATTGACACCTATGCCCGCGGCGCCTGCACTGATCCTCATTGTTGGACTGACAATACCTTTGTATTCATATAACCAAGGTTTTACGTTACCTTTTTCTATGACCTGGGTTGTGCTTGGCAGTTCAACACCAGATTGATTTTTAACACTCATCATCAAAACCGCGTTACCAGAGTCTCTCAAAACCGTTGAAAACACTGCATCTGTGTCCAATAACATTGTGCCTAGTTGATTACGTAATTCATTTGTCATTGGCATGGATTTCAAATATTCAACACCGCTCATCCTGTCTGGTTCAGCAAAAAGTATATTGTAATTTACGAGTATGGCACCCGCGTCACCTATTCTTGCGTGTAACATTGCCATTACGTGCCTAGGCCATGGCCATTGTCCGTATGTCTTAAGATCTTTTTCTGTGATGTTCACCACTGTGACCGAATCGCTAATTGTTTTTCTTGGATGTATTTTTTGGAAATAGTCCCAGGTCTTGTATCTCAATGTCTTGACCACGTCATTGTTGTCTATCCTGACGCCCAGCAATACCGCGGCTACAATAATCACCATCCAGATGCTTGTGAATATCCTCATCCTAGTTCCTTCCATCCTTCCAATACACCAGTTGTAAAGGCAACGACTAAAAGTAATCCAATTAATATGGCAGGACTTAACAACCATAGATACCAATAGTAACGGAAAATGTTTTGTCCTTTTTGTAACCTAATTTTCCTGTGGTCAATGAACCAATGCACAATTCTCTTGATAAAATTTTTCACATGTTGATTGACGAACTTGGCCAACAACCAACGTATCACTCTCATAACTATCAGTATTGGAGAACTTAACACGTCAAATACTATCAGGAACACATCTACACTAAAATCGACTATGTTGTCAGCAGTCATGGCCTTACGCCATCTTTCTCTGATTGTTAGTTTTTTATCGCTCATCCGCCTCCGAATCCTGTCCAGTTCCACGGATCCCGGAACTTATCCTCAACAGACTTATGAGGTTTAACCGTGCATCTTATACAAAGTCCTATCATTATTCCTATTAGTAACCAAGTTAACATTATCTCTCCTGTAAAGCCTGTCCTATTCCGTTATGGAACGGTGTTGTAATATAACTGAGCACCGTCCTATCTCCCGTTAATATAAAAATTTGCACTTGTATTCCAGGAACCAGTAGGTACTCGATTTTGCCTGCGGAAAATTTTTGTTCCGTCAGTTCTAATTCAATCTCGTAATATGAGCCCTGTTGTGATTGCACTGCATCTGGTGATATAGATACAATTTTTGCATCAATGGGTCCAAACTTTAGTTGATCCTGATTGGCAAGTTTTACCTTGGATGCCTGTCCAACTTTGACATATCCCCGATCCTTTACAAAAAGTTTGCCTAGCACAATTAATTTTTGGTCCTCGGGCACGATTGTCAATATTGGTTCACCTTTTTTAACAACCGATCCTGGATTCTTATAATGTAATGTTTGTATCCTGCCTTTCACATTGGCAATGACGCTGTAAGGCTCGTATCCAACGCCAGGATTTATTATTAAGATCACATCACCTTCTTTGACAATGTCGCCTTGTTTTACATTTACTAGATCTATCTGTCCATCCACCATGGTATCTATGGTTGTAGAATTACTTTCAGGAATTACTGTGCCTGTGGCCTGGGTGGTAACATCTACCTTGCTGTACGACATCCATAGGAAGAACAAAACAAACAAGCAAGTTATTCCTAAGAAAAATTTACTGCTTGATGAAATTGACAATTTCTGAAACTGCTCTTTCACGATTTTGTATAAACTCCTTTCCTTTGCTAAATTTGTTTGTTCCTTGGAATGCACGTGCGGCCAGTATATTCGAACCGATCAATATACCGATGTCCAATTTTCCTTGCATTATCATTATTGCACCAGCGGTCATTATAGAGATAGTCAAAAGTCCCATAAGAAATATTTCTATATTGCCAAGCATCTCCTGTGATAGGCTTAGGCTTTTTTTCCATTTATTAATGGACAGTATGATCAACATGAAAATTGCAGTGATCACCGCGGCCGTCCAGTTTAAAAAAATTAATAAAATGACAAATCCTAACACAAATGGCCAGTCAAGTATCCAACCTGTGACTCCAGAATTGATCATGTTCTTGACAGTGGTTCCTGCACCGTCTAATTTTTTGTATTGTTGGGCAGTCAACTGTCCTGCCTGTTTGAACTTGTCCGAAAATTTCTGTAAAAGAGGATTGAAGATCCTCTGATTGAATTCTGTTATCATGATGCCACGATTCTGTCTAAATCCAAATTCAAATGCAATCGCCAACACTGCTCCTATCGCCAATGACACCAGTGTTGCTGTGACACCGCTGGCAAGATATTTGTTAAGCACTATGATCACAAACAAAGACGGAGCAAGAGCACAAATACCAATTATCAAACTGCTGACCAACAACATGGCCGCGGTTTTTTTGTCGCGGAATAGGTACAGAATTAAACTTTTCATTATAGTTGTATTTAATGATTT
>MDTA01156070.1_pt1 | contig 13710 bp, 17 predicted proteins | sample 811151 | NCBI WGS metagenome assembly MDTA01 (sample SAMN05326648, study PRJNA326480) | marine metagenome | isolation source: seawater | place: Indian Ocean: South | collected 2010 | reverse complement strand
TTATACATGGTTAAAAAGAAACTTTACACGCTGAGCGGGCCGACGACACGAAGCCTAGGACATTCGAATCCATACAATGACTTCGTATAGAACAGACAGCGTCAAGAAAATGATAACTGCATCGAGCATATGCCTCCTTTGATCTGATTATTAGTACCTATTACTTTATTATAATATCAGGTTAGAGTAAACGTTTACACGCCTAAACCTTGCCTCGAGTATTCTCACAATCCCGGAAGAGACGTGTAAACACGACCGGAAACTCGAGAGGTTAACCTAGTTTTCAAAGAACCGGAGTTGGAATCAAATTCCTGGGAACCACCGTTCCCCTCCTCCACGTATTTATTATACCACGTCCACGACACGAGATACACGTGGCCCCCTCAGGGCCCCGGGGCTCTAAAGGGCCCCTCTAGGGCCCCTTCTGGGAGCCCTTCTGAAACTCAGTGTGCACGCCCCGGGCTAGGGCCTAAGTCGACTACCCGAATTTTCTTCCGGAGTACTTTTCAAAAAGCTTTTAGGTATCACATCTGAATACATCGTTTTGCTGCAAAAAACTTCGAGAGAATTTTCGGAAAACTTTTTGATATTTATATTTAAAAATATTATTACATAGAACTTTAAAAAGGAAATTTGTTTTGTTATTAGAAAAGTATATAAGAGAAGTAATAATCATTTCAGAGAGAAATCAGCCTAATTTACTTAAGAAATCTTATCCGTATGATTTGTTAATAGCTAATATAAATGAAAAAACAATGGGTGAAATTTATGAAGATTTTCAAGATAGTACTTTAATCGATAGCTTTATTGATGTGTCTACTGGATCCGCAGATGTTGGTTATGATATTAACAATAGCGTAGAAGAAAATGTTGAAGCAATATCAGACTGTCGATTTACATTGATAAAGTTAAAAAAGAATGTCGATGTTATAACACATTTAAAAGATTACTATTCGTTTAATTTTAGTAATTGTAATTTAAGTGATAATAAGCCTATATTTTGTGTGCCCGCAAGTGCGCTAAGTACAGGTGATAATTCAAACATTTTGTCTCAGGCGGAAAATTTCAAAAGAATTAATAAGCTAGTAAAAGATCAAGCTATTAAAGATCTTGAGTCGTGGAATTGGGCAGCGCATGACTTTCATCACGGTGAAACTGCTATAGCTACATCAGGTGATACTTTTATAGATACTAGAAAAATAGGAAGTGGTTTGCATGCATATGATTCACCGCAAACTGGCTATGAATATATGGATGCTAATACAGCAGATTTGGGACGAGGTTCTAAGCCAAAAAAAATTAGAGATTATTGGATGACACTTATTGGTTTTTATTTTAATAAAATTGGATTTACTCGAGGTGTTCATTCGCTAGACATATGGGCATCAGTGTATGCCTATTGTTTAACTAAAATGTCTTGCCCTGAAGATGCTTACGATATGGACTTTACAGTTGTTAATGAACCTGGAAAAAAGACTTTAGTTGTAGGAAAAGGTGAAATTAAAGAATTACAAAGGTTTTTTGCCAATGCTTATGTGACAGTTCATAAACATTCGTTATTAAATAATCTTAAAGATGGTATAATATATATCGCATTAATGTTTTAATAGAGCTGGGCGTCTCGAGAGCCACAGGCGTAATATTAATATGAAAGTTTGCGGCACTTATTTGTAAAAGTAATTTGTGCTTTTTCCACAAAAAACTTTGGGAGAAATTTTGGAAACTTTTTGATACTTATACGTGTATTTAAAGATGTTAACAGAAAACAGAAAGCGGTTTAAGTATGAGAATAACTGAAAGTAGACTAAGAAGAATGATTCGTCAAGTAATATTAGAAAGTAGTAAACATTCTTTTGTTGAAAAATTTTATAGAGCTTATGAAAGAAGAATTCCTAGATTAAGTGATAATTTTAAAATAAAAGCTTTTTTAGAAAGATTATTTGTAAGAGTTTCAAAAGTTAATGGTAGAGATGTTGTTGACATGCTTGAAAGAATGGCTAGAAGCAATTCTTCTAATGCAATACATCAGGCTATAGTTGCTGGAACTTCTGGTTTGAGTGAGCCAAGCAATGAGAAAGAATATGCATTGCATAATTTTATTTGTGCTTTACAAGCATTAAATGATGAAGGAAGAGTTCATGCTAGACAAAACGAAAGAGATAGAAATGCATCTTTAGCTGGTTTATTAAAAAACCCAGAAATTGTAAGTTTAATGGGTGGTGAAGAAAAAGTTAAAGCTATGTTTGACAAGTCTGCAGAAGAAATTAATTCGAATTTTGGCGAAGATGATTTAATAATTATAGGAGGTGCTATGTCTGGTCAAGCAATTACTAAGTTGCTTTGCTCAATTGAAGGTGAATTATATATTGTTGAGCCTAAAGGTTCAATTGTTGATTTCTATCCTGAAAAAAGAAGAGGATTTGACCCAACACTTGATAACTATGATGTTAATCAGCACGGCATGTTATATGATCCTGATACAAATACAAGTCATACACATGCTGATGGTACGCCTGTTAAGTATTTTTAATTTATATTGCTCGAGGATAATCGACTGCATTGAGCTGGGCGTCTCGTGAGTCACAGACGTAAAAATATTTTATTGAATTTGTGAAAAACTTTTTTGTATTTAGATGTATATTTAAAGATGTCAACAGAAAGATGTTTAAGCATGAAAATAACTGAAAGCAGATTAAGAGGTGTAATTAGTAGAGTAATTAGCGAGATTAATCACATGATGCCGCAAATGGAAATGCCAGTGAATAGTTTGGGTCATGACATGTCAAGTTTTATGGATAAAGCATTGGCTTGTTGTAGTATGCCTACTAATAAATTATTTGATATGTGTGCGCGAATTTGTGCTCAAAATCCAAGTCAAGCAAGTCATTGTGCTGAATTGTGTGCTTGTGCATGTCGTGGAGATGAGCAAGGTTGCTGTAGATGTTTAGGAGAGATTTGTAAATGTGATCATTGCGCTCAAATTTGTTCTGATTGTTGTGGTTGTTAATAAAAGTTTGCTCGAGCTAGGCGTCTCGTGAGTCACGACGTTTTTGTATGTTAAATGCTTTATATTGACTTGATTAAACATATATAAAAACTTATAATAATTTAGCAGGAACAATTATGTACATACTTGAAAGTATTTTAAGAAAGTTAATACGAGAAGTATTAAAAGAGTATAATCCGACTGAAGAAGAGATTGTTGTTAGGACTGTTGACGATTACTTTAGTGATAGTAATCGAAGAGACTTGGCAGTAAATCAAGAAACAAGAGGTAAGAATGAGATGTCTGCTGATTTTCTTGCTAGGATAAGGGGTCCTGAGCTTATAGATGAAATAGAAGCATTTCGTAAAATAATTAATTTATCGGTTGTAAAGAAGCTAGGGATATCAGATCCTTTATTGAAAGATTTTTTAGACAAGCCTGAAGATGTTCGTAGACTAAGTGATTTAAAAAATTTAAGTGATGATGATATGAAAAGTGTTAATTTAGGTTTAGACTTTTTATTTCCTGATTTATTTGATTATTTTGATAGATATGATTTAGGTGAAGAAGAACGTATAAGATTAGTAAGAATTGGAAATAAAATTATAAGTGATAAAAAAAGCATGCTTAATGTATTATCTAATAGTGTATTAAACAATCTTGCTGAAGCCGGCTATTATAGGACGAAAAAAGAAATTACAAATATAGCAATATTATTTTTAAAAGCATTAGAAGAAAATATTGCATAAGTCAACATATGTATTAATATAAAACATTTAACTAGGAAATATAATGCTTATATCTGAGAAAAAGTTAAGAAAAATAATAAGAAATATTTTAATTGAAGAAAAAAATAAAAAACATTTAAATGAAATTGACATATCTTCAATTGATCCAGCAATATTAGCTGGAGGAGCAGCTGGTTTATCTACTGGTATTGGTGCTATAATAAATTTTATTTCCAACAAAATTAATGATTCTAGAATAAAAAACTTATTAGTTGATTTTTCAGACTCTGCTAGTGTTATTTTTTCTGTAGCAAAAACAAATAATGCAATAAGAACTCAAATAGACACAAGTATTTTTAATACAAATATTACAATAGGTGACGTAGAAGAATGGGTAAGTCAAAATGATAAGTTGGAAAATTTTGGTAGAAAGAAATTTGGTATAAGGAATAGACCTCATAGAGACAAAGAAAGAGGAAACAAACTAATTTACTCTGTTTATAATTTAAGTAATCTTAAAAATTTTAATGTTGGTGACGCTAGAAAATTATATATAAATAGTGGCTTTACGTTTAGTAAGAAAGATTTGCCTTATATTACTAAAGTATATAGACATATATTTCTTGATTTTGACGAAGACTATGACGGAGGAAATAAAAAATTAAAAATTATAGACTTTTATTTTCATTTAATGACACATTTTTATTCTAAAAAATATTCAAAGAAATCAAGAAATGCTAAAAAGAAAGCAGAAAAAACTCTCTCAAATATTTTTGGTAAAAAAGTTGATCTATCTAGTCCAAATGAGTATGGATTTATTGAAATAGATGCTAGCAGTTTATCAGAAAAAGATTTAATTGATGTTGCTGATGTTTTTTATAGGCATAAAGATAGCTTAAGTGAAAGAATATACATGGGTATATCAAGTAATGAATGGAATGTAACAAGTAAAAGATTAAGTGAAAATTTTTCTACAGCTCAGAGATGGGAATTTTTAATGCAAGTATGCATATTAATTAAAAAAATAATACAGACAGCAGGAACAGGTGGCGCAGTTATAGCTTTAAAGCCGGCTGAAAGAACTGTTAAAAATATATTAAATATTATTTTAGAAGAATATTCAGAAAATGCTGTTATGTCAGAAATAGGTAGCATTTTAGAAGATAGTGTAAGTAAGAGCAGAGTTTTAGGTAAAGGTAACTTTAAAGAATTTATAAAGTTTTTAATTAATGTTTGCTTTGCTTAAATTTTAATAATAAGAAAAGGGCTTAAAACCTACTTAATAGTATAAAGCGTAAAATAAAATGAAAATATCTGAAAACATATTAAGAAAAATCATTAGAAGAATAATATTGGAAGACATTTCTATGAAGACGGCTTTGTCGCCATTGAAAAAAAGTGGTGATTTTGTTCTTGATGCTTTTAAATCTAGAGAAATAAGTGACAATGAAATGAGATCTTTAAACGATATTATTACTATGCCTTTAAATGATGCAAGAGAAAAAAGAATAACTAATTTTGGAAGAAATAGATACGAAGAGATTTGTGACGTATTGGATTTAAATCCTTACAAACAATACGAGCATCAAATATCTATTTGATTATTAATAATGATTAGCTTAAACATATATAGTAATATAGTAAATAAAACATAGCAAGGCAAAAAAATGAGAATAACAGAAAGAAGACTTAGAAATATTATTAGAAGTATTATTTTAGAGTCAGACGAGAGTGATATATATGCACCTTTTGATGATGATTCTGATATGGGTTCTGATATGGAAATAATTGACGCAGACGACATACATCAATTAGATCAACCAGCACCAAAAAGAGGTGAGACGAGAGATTTTATGAGAAGAAATAGAAGAGCAGGTGCTGAAAGAGATCGAGGAGATCGAGTTTTATCAAGAGGCACTATACATAGTTCTCAGCTTGACATGTTAGATGACATGGGTGAGCTATCAGATTATGATGATGATTATGACTACTAGCTTAAAGGATTAGAATTTATTATGAAAACAAATGATTTTAAATTATTAATTGAAGGTTTTAACAATTATTTATTAAATGAACATATGGGTCATACACAAAAATGTACAGATTTATTGAGCAAAGTTCCTGCAGAATTTCAGCCTTATGTAAATGATACTTTAAGTTGGTATAATGGAGATGCATGGTTGACTGAGACTGATCATGGTGGTGATCAAGATTCAGAAGATGATGAAAAATTACTCTTTGAAGAAGTAGCTAAAGCTTGCGGCTGTAAAGTTGATGAATTACTAGTAAATTTTGTTGATACTTTTGTTGATGAAATTGATTATGGTACTCCTAGTGGTCCTGCAGCAAGTTTTGGTCAGTATCAGCCTAATCCGCAAGTACGCGCTGATGACTTTTTAGTTTCTTATAGGCCATCTAGTAATTTATGTGGTTCTTTTCAGATAAATGGTGAGTCTTTAAAAGGATTTTATTATCAACTAGGCTCAACATGTGGTTTAGAGTTTCAATTTAAGAGTCAGATGAGCGAAAGAACACTTAAAGGTTTACTTTTTGTTGCACCTACCTGTTCTGGCTCTTCATCTAGCACTTCTTCTGATCAGTCTAAGCCTAGATTTAAAGGTGTTTTAGGAAGCAAATTTTCACCTAAATAAAGTTTTTGAGTTTTAAAATGATTTTAAAAAAATACATTAGAGAAAAAATATCACTCTTATCTGAAGTTAGAGGTCAAATGTTAGTTGATGACGAAACAGTTGACTTAATAAGAAAAGCAGTTATTGGCTTAAAATGTATTAATAGAAATGTTCGACTAAACCCACAGGCTTATATTGATTTAGCAGGAGTTAATAGAAAATTTGATATATTTGATTTTAATTTTGACAATGAAAAAAATAGTGATCAAGTATCAGTAGACGAAGCAAAAAATAAAATAGAAAAAGAAATACAACTATTAGGCATAAAAATACTTTCTTCTATTAAAGAAATTAAAACTGATGATATTGTTAACGATCAGCAAAGACCCGGTAGAAAAAAATTAACAATAACTTTGCCAAATTTAGATAATAATGTCATAAAGAGAATTACTATTATAGATGCAGATGAAAAAGAAGATGGAGGAGGTGCTAATGCTTCTTATAGCTCTCCTGAAGAATTTTATGACATTGATGATTCAAACAGTCTTAAAAACTATTATTTGTTTTATTCTTTAATTAAATTTTATGGTATTGTTGGTTACGGAGGCAAGAATTCTTTTTCTGAAGATTTCATGAGTCTAAATGATATTAAAGAATATTTACTAGACAAAAACTCAAGATTAAGTAGAACAGTTAGGCATGAGCTAGTACATTATATTCAAGATTATAACAGTATATTAAGAACAATGTCAGTTGGTAAAAAAGTATCTTTTGGAGATCCTTTTAAGAGATATAGCGGAACTCACCAAAATGTAGAAAATGCTACTTTTAAAGATTACGCTTTAGATGACAAAGAGTTTTATGCTCAATTAACTGATAAGGCTAGTCAATTTAAGTCTATGTATGATGAGTCTGAGAGGACTAATCAAAATTTTAGAGACTATATTAAAGATGATATATTTTTTAAAGAATTAAAAAAGCATGATAAAAAAAGGTGGCATAAATTTGCAGGTGAGCTATACAAAGCTATACATAATAAAAATATAAATTAATTTTAAATAGAAATATAGAGACTGTTTTATGCTTTTAAAAAAATATATAAAAAACTATCTAATTGAAAATTTAAAAACTTCAGATATTTCCATTATTAATAATATTATAAAGGTATTAAATGATGAATGTAAAAAAATTTTAAATAAATCATCTGCTCAAGGCGAAGAAAGCATGTTTTATTATTATATTTTTGATCATTTAGACTATGGAGATATACTTTATAATCTAGGTATGAATGAATTAGGAGAAGGTGCTTTTAGAAGAGTATACGATATCCCAGGTCAAGAATGGGTGTTAAAATTAGCAATGAGCACTGAAGCTGCAAAAATAAACAAAGAAGAAGTAGATATTAGCCAAGGAAGGCACGGACTGGCTGCAAGAGATATTTTTGTAAAAGTATATGACTATGATAAGTTGTCTGAATATCCTTGTTGGATTATATGTCAAAAAGCAATCCCAATTAAAGATATTTCTGATTTAAATATTTTAAAAAAAGTTTTTCCTACATTTTGGAACATGATTAAAGAAGGTGACGTACACAAATCTTCAGGACATCATTTTATTAGCATGATTTCTTCTTCGCTAAATATGTTTGGTCATTATTTAGGTAAAAAGAATTTTAAACAAAGTCCAGAAAAAGCTCTTTACATTGCTGTTGAAGGATTAAGTGAGACATATGATTTCAATGATATTGTTTTTTATGATGATTTTAAAAGAATAAGTTCATCATATGCTTACATAAGATCTTCTGATATGCATGAAGGTAATTTTGGTTTAGTAAGTTTAGAAAATCCAAGCCCAGAGTCTTTTGTTATTTTAGACTTTGATGCTGATTCTCATATTTAACACTAATAGATCTGCTATTAAGTTTTTCAATAGTTTTATAAATATTTTCTATTTCATTTTCAGTGAATGTTTTTCTATTAATAGCTTCTTGCAAAGTTCTAATTAAAATATTTATACAAGTCAACTCTGTAGATGTAATTTCGTATTTCATACACTTATTATATTTGTCAAAAAACATTTTACAATTTAATATATAATATTGCCTAGGAGATAAAATGTTAATTACAGAAAAAAAATTAAGAAGTATTATAAAAAAAGTATTGCTTGAAGCTGAAATACGTCCTGCTTTTGATCACAAAAGTTCATTTAATCAATGGCTTCATACAGTATTTCAAGGCGTAGAGGATAACTTTAGACCTTTTACAAAAGCAGTATATAAAAGCAAGTCTAAACAAAAAAAGCTAGAAGATAGGTGGCAAATACTTAAAAGTAGTAATTCTCAAAATAATATTTCAAATAAATTTTATAATTTTATTAATGAAAAAGTTATAGCTAATAATAATTCTTTTAACAAAGAAATGATTGGTGACTTTTTTATGGAAAATAATGTTAACCCTTACGATTTGTTTTATGATTTAAAATTTTTTATAAAGCCCGTTAAAGACTTTACAAAGTTTAGCAAAAGAAAAATACCTTCATCGTCAGCATCTTCACCTGACTTTAAGTTTTATATAGACGAAAATCAATGGGAAAAATATAGTAAAATTCCAAAAGAAAATAATAGTTTTAGTCTAAACAATTTAAGTAATGCTTCTGTAGGTGACATGACTGATTTTGGTAAAGTAGTAAGAGTAGATAGGAGTCATAAAGATGTTTAAAAATATTAAAAGTAATTTAATTTTGTTTTTATTTTGTCTTTTATTGTTTTGCTGTTGTCACGAAGAAGACAACAAAAAAGAATTAGATGATTGTGCACAAATTTTAATTTTGGTAGAAGATTGCATGGGTTTACACAGAGGTGCTTTAGGATATATAGAAAGCTGCGGAAGCTTAAATCTAGAAGTAGCAAAGTCTTATGATACATGTGAAGAAGTATTAGATTACTTTGGAATTGGAGACTTACCAAGAAATAACTAGTCCTGACTTTAATATAATGTCAGAATTTTCAACTTTTTCTGCAGGAACTGTATCATACAAATACACTAAAGAAGTATTGATGCCAACTTTATATTTTTTTTCATCAATTATAGAAGATCTTAGATTTAATTCGTTATTTATTCTGTAATCTTTATGATTAAATAATAAAGGTTGATAATAAGAAACAACAGAGATAAAACTGCTATTGCTATTTGAAAAACTTTTTAGTATTGAAATATAAGAAGTACTTCTTGCATTTGCTGTAACTGAATTTGAAAGTTGCTCATAGTCAGACATTATTCCTGTTCCAAATGCAATTTTAAAATTATAATTTTCTGATAATTGTTTTTCTATTCTTATCCCTATTCCGTTTAACTGTCTTAGCTTTAAGTCTTTAAACTCGTCATATTGAGTTTGAGTAAATATTTCGTACCCTAAAAAACCATGGAGCATTAATGTATATCTAAAATGAGAAAAAGCATTATTTCTATAAAGAGTTTCATCTTGATATCCTTTACTTAATGAACCTTTTAAAAGAACATGATGCTTTTTAAACTTATAGTGAATATCTTTTTTTACTTCATAAGTTTTTGAATTTACGTTTCCTTTTTGGAATTGTATACTTGCATTTGTTTCACCATAAAATCCTGATTTTGTAGCAGAATTTCTAAAAGATTCAATATTGACTTGTCCTAACGCACTTCCAATAAATATAAAATAAAAAAATGTTGTAATGTATATTTTGATCATTTCTACCCTTTAAGAAAATAAATTTTTATAAGCTTTTTTTATACTATAGTTTTCATTTTGAAAATTTACATTTAAATCATCAACACCATAGTCTTCTGGGTTGATTCCGGAAATTAATTTGTTATAATTTTTCATAGATCTTTCAGGTAAATCGCTAGAATATTTTGTAGGACCCTTAATTGTTACACCGTCAGCTTCGTAATTATTTATTACTTCTTTAGCGCCGTCTTTTATTACAATATCTGCCATTTCTATGTCTTCTTCTGTAAGTGGTGATGAGCTTAGTATCATTCCTGCAACGGCCATTGCTTGACTAAAGCTTTTAAACTTTTTTGTAAAGCCAGTTCCCATATTATAACCCATGTCGATCATTGCATCTTTAACATGGACAGGTAAATAATCGTAATACAATGAAATATCAGGATTACTATCATCGTTTGAAAAGTTGTATTTTGCTGAAGTTTTTAGTCTGTTCATCACTTCTTCTAAAGAATATCTAGAAGCAATAGAACCTTCTGCTTTACTTATGCTATCTCTGTTATTTTCGTCAATGTTATAGTATTCACAAAAATCTGATTTCCACTCAGGATATACTTTACTTAGCCAAGCTTTGATTTTTTTCTTATTACCCTTGAGTGCTTTGTACTCAGCTTTTAGATCTTTTCCTTTTTCTTTTTTAAATTTTGATCTTTTTTGATCTTTTGAAACAATTGTGCCATAACCAACACTCCACTGTTTTACATCTGGGTATGGCAATGATTTAAATCCTTCTTCTTCTTTTATTTCTTCTAAAAAGTCATCAGCATCTACGTCTCTATTGTATACAAAAGTCATATCATTGTCTTGATTATCAACAGTATCACTTTCAGTTCCGGTTTGACTTTCCATTTGATCTAAAACTAGCGCATGAGGAACTCTATTGTCACTAGCTATTTGTTTTGAAACTTCTTTCTCACCACCTTGCATTCCAAAGTAAGAAGCTGCTGCTATAAAAGTTATAATTAATCCTTTCTTTGCAAGATTTAAAAGCTTTATCATTTTAGGCTTTTTTAAAGAAGCTTTTTCTAAAGTCTTTACGCTTACTGGTGTATTGTTTGATATAATTTCTTTATTCTCTATGTCAAACTTTGGTGTATCAACTAAAGTATCATTAAAGTCTAAAGCACTAATATCTAAAGCTGTATGCTCACCTGCTTCATCTTGCCCTAGACTCTCATTGATAGTAAAATATTCTATTTCTTTTAAAAAATTTTTAATTAAGTAGTGCTGTTTTTTATTTTCTGTGATAATAATCATATAATAGCCTTAGTGTTTTAATATTAAGTATAATAAAATCAAAGAAAGTTTAATTTAATGAGTAATAAAGATCATTTATATATAATACAGTCAGATTTTACTGGAATGATTAAAATAGGTAGATCTAAAAACCCTTCAAAAAGATTAAAACAGCTTCAAACAGGTAATCCTAATAAGCTTAAATTAATAGCTTCTTTTAAAGAAATGGGTTGGAGAGAAAAGTTAATACATGAAAATTTAAAGCAATTTAGAAAAGAAGGTGAGTGGTTTGACTATAATTGTATCGGAAGTATTCCTGTAGACATATATGAAAAAATAAAATGGGGATCATTTGATGATTGGTGGGTAAAGTAATATTTATTTTTAAGATAAAGAAGAAATATTAATATAAATTAGCAAGAGCGGAACTATATAAAAAATGAAAAGTAATACAAAAGAAATATTTTATGCTTGGCAAGATTTTTTAAATGAAGGCGAACAAAAAAGCAATTTGCTATCTGAAAGTTTTTCAAATAATCTCAAGCAAGATAAGATAAGTGAGATTAGAAATTTAATTGAATGGGGCGATAAGCTAGAGCATTTAATAAACGAAAATGTTGAAATTAGACTTTTAGAAAGTCACTATCTTAATGAAGGCGTATTTTCTGCTTTTAAAAAAGCAAAAGATAAAGTAAAAAGTTTTTTTACGCAAGGTTGGACAAAAGACAAAGTAGATGATGATGGAAACATTGTAAGATCTGACTTAAATGATGAAGAGTCAGCTGCTGTTCAAGAATATACATCAAAAACAAAAGCAGTAATTGGTGTTTTGCTTGCAGTAAAGTTAACTGGAATAATATTGGGCAGTCTAGCTTTAGGGATAGGAAATACTTCAAACGTAGATCCTAGTTCAATAAACAACAGGCCTGCAATAGTTTCTGTTGCGGAAAAAGCTACTAATATTCCAGGAGCAACTACGGATGATTTTGAAACTGCAGATGGAGTTGTAGATATGCCTATGGAAACATTTATAGGAAAAGTACAACCTGAAGTTGTAGATATGCCTATGGAAACATTTATAGGAAAAGTTAAAGAAACTGCTGCTGAGCACGTAGCAAAACAAACTGGAGATTCTAAAGAAGACATTTTAAAAAAAATACAGGATGATCCTGAATGCAGAGGATTTGAAGATCTTATAAATACAGAAGCTTTTAAAGACGCTGATCAAAGAGGAAAAGCTATAGGTTATGGGTTAGATCCAGAAGGAAGTTACGATCTGAATCAAAGTAATACTGATGACAGGATTGACTTGAGCAAAGCTAATGTAGCTGTTCAAAAAATAGTTGACAAAGCTAGCTTTGAAGGTTTGTTAACAGGTCAGCAAATTGATAGTGAATTAAAAAATTCTGAGGTTGATGTAGATACTTTAAATGACTATATAAAAGAATTAAGTAGAGAACAGCTGAGTAGACTTATTACAGCAGCAAAGCTATATGCTATTAAACAGCTAAAAAGCAAAAACCCGGATGTGTTTAAAAATGGAGGAAATATTAATATTGGTCAATCATATATTGAAGGAGGAAATAAAGGTGATCAAGACTCTAGCTTTTCTTCAAGTCACAACTCGATTAAAGGTACTGATGAAGCCAAAGTTTTATATACAATATACAATACACTAGATGCAAGTTCTGAAGCATATAGTTTAGATCAAATAAACACTATAGGCAAATTAAAAACTGTGTTAAATCAATCATTTGACAACAAAGATCTTTCTCAAAATAACAGTATGGTTACACAAGCTAAAAATGACATAATTAAATTTATTGCAGCAAATGTAGGATCTGATGATGTAGATCTAGATCAGTCATTAGACAATAACGACAGCTTTAACGTTGATATTAGAATAATGACAGCTAAGCTATCATCTTCACGTATAAAAAGCAATGTCGATTTGTTTGGTCAAAATGCCGCCGGAAATAAAGGTGCTCGCAAACTCGCAGCTGCTGAGAGAAATATGATGCCTAATCCCGATTAAATTCAATATAATTATAATTAATATAAGATAATTAATATAGTTACGTAAGAGGAATACATAAAAAATGAAATCAAATACAAAAGAAATATTTTATGCTTGGCAAGACTTCTTAAATGAAGGCAAGCAAAAAAGCAATTTATTGTCTGAAAGTTTTTCAAATAATTTAAAGCAAGATAGAATAAGTGAGATTAGAAGTTTAATTGAATGGGGTGACAACCTAGAGCATTTGATAAATGAAAATGTTGAAATTAGACTTTTAGAAAGTCACTATCTTAATGAAGGCGTATTTTCTGCTTTTAAAAAAGCAAAAGATAAAGTAAAAAGTTTTTT
>MDTA01113553.1_pt1 | contig 13710 bp, 14 predicted proteins | sample 811151 | NCBI WGS metagenome assembly MDTA01 (sample SAMN05326648, study PRJNA326480) | marine metagenome | isolation source: seawater | place: Indian Ocean: South | collected 2010 | reverse complement strand
AGCAGATATAGAAATTATTAATATTATTGAACATTTTGATGAAAAAACGCTAAATAATTTTGGAAAATTTTATGTAGATCACGTGCATCTATCAAAAGATGGTCATAAATTATACTCTGAAATATTACCTAATTTAATTAATGACTAAAATCAAATATTACAAATTTATATTTCCAATACTATTAGTTTTATTTTCAATTTTAGTATTATTAAATTTTACAGTAAAAAATCCAAACGATGGTGTTTTGTATTTAACATCTGCAATGTATTTTGTTGAGAATAATTTATTGATTGATACTACAAGAACTGTAAATCAAATAATAATGCCCTTTCCAACAACACAAGTTGGGATTACTTTTTATTTAGTATTTTTGATCCATTTATTTAAAAATTTTTGGATTTTTATATACATTTTAGTTTTTACAATCATTTGGGTAATATTGCTTAGAAAATTATATTTTTTTGGCAATCAACACTTTTCTGGCAATAAATATCTTGCAATTTCATTCCCTTTTTTAATCTTTCTTAACTATGATTATTTAATTTCTGCCTCATCTTTTTATAATGAAACTCTATATTATCCTTTTTTAATTTTTTCATTTTTAAAAATTATTAATTCAATTAAAAAAAATAAAAATTTTTTTAAAAAAAGTATTCTATTTTCAACATTTTTAGCTTTTGGGACAATATTTAGAATGCAACATCTTGTACTCTTAGGCGCATTAGGAGTTTATTTTTTAATATATAAAAAATTTAAGGAATTTTTTTATATTTGCTTTTTTGTTATGATTAATCTTTTTGTTTATGTAGCTACATATAAATATCTACAAAACTTTAATTCACCCATAGATTTTAATGCAATTGTAGAGAAAGATATTCTATTAGATATAATAGCATTTTATAAATATTATATTTCTCATTTTTCTAATAAAATATTCGTAGCAGAATTTGATAATTCAAACATAATACTTAAAAATTTTAAAGCTCATTTTAACGCTTATTCAAACTTTACAAACTTTCCAAAAATTGTCGATCTTACTCTCCCAAAAAATGGAAAATCAGTAATAGAATTTATATATATATTAATTTCAATACTTATAATTTTTCATCTTTATAAATATTTTAAGAATACAAAAATAGATAAAATTAAGATGTTTTTATTAATTTTCTTTATAGTAAATTCAATTTTTTTATTTTTTTTAACCGATGTAATATCAAGATATTTTTTATTTATTAATTTTTGTATTATATTCTTTTTAGGAGATAGTCTTCGTAAAATTCCAAATTTAAGTTTGAACAATAAGAAATACTATATTGCAGGTGCATCAATTTTTTTTATAATATTAATTGTTTATGGAACAAGTTATTTTTTTAATTATAGATTTAAAAAAATAAAAACTCCCACATTTAAAGTTTTAAATATTGTAAAAGATTTTAAAAATAATAGAAATAATTTTTTTTCTGAAGATGATTTATTTATATCAAGATTTAGCTATACAGTAAAATGGGTTACTGATAAATCTGCTGTGAATTCAAATGATTTTATCAGGTATCACAAAAAATTTGATCCTAATAAAAAATATTTTTTTATTGGAAGTAAAAAAGAGTTTTATGACACAGGATTATCTTCAATAGATATGAATGTAGATTATATTGAAAATTATTTATTTAACAAAATAGATGAAAATGAACATACTATTTGGAGAATACATTTAAAAAATTAAAATAATGAACTCTCGATTGAAAGAAAATATATCAAAAATTTTATTTAATGCTTTTTTTTTCATTCCAGCGCTATCAATTTTAGGTCCTCTGTTCCCAGATTTAATTATTAGTTTTACAATTATATTTTCAATTTTTTTCATATTCCCATCCTTAAAAGAAGTATTTTATAACAATAATACCATTGATTATTTTATTGTAATTTTTTTTTTATTTTGCTGTTTTATTTTGTTGAGTTCAATTATTAATTTTGCAAATAATAACGTCTTTAATTTTGAATCTTTTAAAAACTATTTTTCAAGATCTTTATTTTTATTTAGATTCATTCTTTACCCAATATCTATTGTTTATCTTGCAAAAAAATTTAAAATAAAAGTTGAAAAAAAAAGTATTATAATCTTCCTAATAACAATATTTTTCGTAATTTTTGACACTTTGTTTCAATACTATAATGGTAAAGATATATTTGGTTTTATTCCAATGGAACGTGGTCAATTAGCTATTGGAAGACTTAGTGGTCCTTTTGGAGATGAACTAATACCAGGCTCTTTTTTAATGAGGTATTTCTTTATAACAATACTTTTTTTATACTTTATTTTCAAAAGAGAATTAGATTTTAAAATTACTTTTTGCTTATTTTTAATTTTATGTTTGACAACAATAGTCTTAACAGGCGAAAGATCGGTTACATTATTAGCTTTTTTTGGTGTATTTATATTCCTGTTAATATTTAAAAATGAAAGGTTAATAATTTTTTCAGGTATATTATTTTTTTTTGTCATCAGTTTTTTCATTTTAGAAAAAAACCCTACTTTAAAACAACGAGTAATTAATCATAGTCTACATCAATTTGGTATTTCATTAGAAAAAGATACGAATAAAAGACATTATAAAGAAATAAAATCCTTTCTTGATAGTCATTATGGTGCACACTGGGAAACTGCTTATGAAATATGGAAGCGAAATAAATTTATTGGAATAGGTCTTAAACAATTTAGGTATGAATGTTCAAATAAAATTTATGATAACAACTTCTCTAGATTAAAAGGAATTAGGTGTGCAACTCATCCACACAATACATATTTCGAAATACTGTCTGAGATAGGATTAATTGGTTTAATTTTTTTTATCTCTTTATTTTTGGCTTTGATTAAAAAAATACTCAATATATTAAGATATGATAAATCAATTAAATTACCTTTGATCTCTGTAATTTTAATTTTTTGGCCGATTATTACTACAGGTAGTTTCTTTACTAATATGACTCAAATATATTTCACGTTTATATTGACAATTATATTTTTGATTGAAAACAGGTTATTTAGTAATTTTCAAAAAATAAAATAACATTATGAATAATTTTTATTTGTTAATATTAATTCCTATATTATTTTTAATAAGTAAAAAAATTTCTATATTATTAAATTTGTATGATTATCCTGATAATAATAGAAAGATTCATTCAAAACCAACCTTGATAGTTGGAGGAATTTTTTTTCAAAATATTATTTTATTTTATTTTCTATTTTTTTTAATTTTCAATCAATTAAGTTTTTTTTCTAAATTTGAAATTTTTGAAAAAGAATACATAATTTTATTGTCCACAATTAGTTTATCTTTCCTAGTAGGTTTATATGATGATAAAAAAAATTTGAATCCATTCTTAAAATTACTTTTAATGTTTTTAATTTTTTCAATCTCTCTTTTTTTACAAAGTGATATTTATCAGGTAAAGAGACTGAATTCATTTTTTGATTTTAATATTTATTTTGATACTTTTTCAATTTTTTTTACATCTTTTTGTTTTGTTGTTCTTTTAAATGCAACCAACATGTCAGATGGTATTAATTCTTTAACTAGCAACATTTTTATAATTTGGATTTCTTTGATAAGTCTGTTCTTACCAAATGACAGTTTTTATTTTTTCATAAATATTGTTTTAATTTTTTCTTTAATTTTATTTTCATTTTTAAATTATAAAAATAAATGTTTCTTAGGTGATAGTGGTTGTTTTGTATTAGTATGTTACTTATCTTTTATTACAGTTTATACTTATAATAATCATTTGATTTATTCCTCAGAAGTTTTTTTAAATTTAGAAAGTATATTTCTTCTTTTTTTAATACCTGGAATTGATATGTTTAGGCTTTTTTTGAAAAGAATTTATGATGGAAAAAATCCTTTAAAAGCAGATAAAAATCATTTTCATCATAAACTTTTATATAAATTTGGTAATTTTAAAGCATTAATTATTTATGATTCATTAATTTTGTTTCCTTGGTTGTTTTATTTGATTTCTAGATCGATGTTGCCATACCTTATTTTTATAGTATTAGTAATTTACTGGTTGATCATTTTAAAAACAAATAAAATAGAATTATGAAAAAAATAAATTGTTTTATTACAGGTATTACCGGAATGGTTGGATCACATCTTGTAGATTTTATACTCAAAGAGACTAATTGGAATATTTATGGTTTGTTAAGATGGTCAAGCAAGCTAGATAATATTGAACATATCATTGAAGATATAAATAAAAAAAAAAGACTATTTTTAGTTTATGGTGATTTGATTGATCATGTATCTATAAGAAAAGCCTTAATCCAAAGTTCCCCTGATTATGTTTTTCATCTTGCAGCCGAGACATTTCCAAAAATGAGCTTTGATGCTCCTTTAAAATTTTATGATACCAATATTAAAGGTACACAGATTCTTTTGGAAGAAATTAAAAACATTAAAAAAATTAATCCAGTAATACATATTTGCTCATCATCAGAAGTTTTTGGCAAGGTAGATAAGAAAAAATTACCTATTGATGAAAAATGCACATTTCATCCTGCTTCACCGTACGCTATTTCAAAAGTTGGTACAGATCTTGTTGGAAGATATTTTTTTGAGGCATTTGGACTAAAAACAGTTATAACCAGAATGTTTACACACACCGGTCCAAGGAGAGGTGATTATTTTGCTGAATCATCTTTTGCGAAACAAATCGCAATGATTGAAAATAAACAAATACCTCCAAAAATTAAAGTTGGAAATTTAAATTCCTTGAGGACAATCGCAGATGTTAGAGATGCAGTTAATGCTTATTATCTACTTGTAACTAAAAATCCAATTTCTGGAGAAGCATACAATATTGGTGGAAACTATAGCTGTAAAGTTGGTGATATATTAAAATATTTATTAAGTATATCTAATTACAATAAAAAAATAAGTATATTTGAAGATCCAACAAGATTGAGAAAAATTGATGCTGATTTACAAGTTCCAAATGTGAAAAAGTTTGTCAAACATACAGGGTGGAGACCCAGATATAAGTTTGAAAAAACAATGACAGATTTGTTAAATTATTGGAGGATACAAGTAAAAAATAAGAATTTTTTAGATCGATAGAACAAATGATCTATAGAAAATTTGTAAATGGCTTTAAAGTTTCAAATATATGTTATGGCACCTGGGGCCTTTCTCCTTCAACAAAAAAGTTTAAATCACCAGGCAAATATTCAAAGAAAAAAACAAAAGAACTAATTCAATTTGCTATTAAAAAAGGAATTAACTTTTTTGACACAGCTGACATTTATGGTGAAGGAGCCGGAGAAAAAATTTTAGGATCAGAAATTCAAAATGTTAGAAATAAAATTTTTGTTATGACAAAAGGTGGGATAATAAATAGTCAAAATAAGAAAAATTTTAGAGTAAAATATATAAACAATAAAATATTTAATAGTTTAAAAAATTTAAATACAGATTATTTAGATGGATATCAGCTCCACAATTTAAGCTCCGAAGATGATATAAAGAATTTATATAAAGAACTTATAAAGTTGAAGAGAAGTGGAATAATCAGATCAATTGGTTTTAGTTCAAGAAATCCAGTAGATGCTATAAAAATTATTAAAAAATATAATTTCGATTTTTTACAAGTTGGATTTAGTGTTTATGATCAAAGATTAATAACCTCTGGTCTTTTAAAAGAAGTGAAAAAATATGGTACATTTTTATTAACAAGATCCCCTTTTAATAGTGGTTACTTAATTAACAATAATAATCAAAAATTATTTAATCAAAAGCTCAATAATATGATAATTAATTTCAAAAATAAAAATAAAAATAAAATAATATATGAAAAGAAATCTTTTGAATATTCTGTATTAAAATATTGTATTTCTTTTAAAGAAATTATCTCAGTTATTATTGGAATGGCGACTAAATTAGAAATTGAAAAGAATGCAGGAGTTGTATATCAAAATACTATTAAAGAAAAAAAATGGAAATTAAAAATAAAAAAAATTAATGAGTAAAAAAATTATAGTTGGTTCTGCACAAATAAATAATGGTTTTTCAGGGCAATATTATCTTCCCTACTCAATTGGAATTTTGCAGGCTTACGTTTTACATAATTCGAAAAGACCTGATATTTATGATTTTACATCTACAATATATAAAAGATTGTTATTAGAAGACAGCTTCCAGAGACTTAAAAACTCAAATATCGTATTTTTCAGTACATATGTTTGGAATTTAAATATTTCATTAGCGATTGCCAAAAAGTTGAAAGAATACAATAAAAAAATTTATATTGTTTTTGGAGGGCCATCAGTACCAGATAATGTCGCTGGTAAGGCTGAAAAATTTCTTAGAGAAAATGATTTCATAAACGTTATAGTTCATCAGGAGGGGGAGAGAACCACCTTACAATTATTAGATGAGTTTCCAAATAATAATCTTGAAGACACTCCTAACATTAGTTATTTAAACAATGGTGTATATTTTAATAACCCAAATTTAAAAAGGTTAAGAGATTTCAGTTCTGTACCTTCTCCATATTTATGTGGTGTTTTTGATAAAATTATAAATGAAAATCCAAATGAAAGATGGTTAGCAAGTTGGGAAACAAATAGAGGTTGTCCATTTTCCTGTGCATTTTGTGACTGGGGCTCTGCGACAGCAAGCAAAGTTAGTAGAATGGATTTAGATCGCGTTTATAGAGAACTTGATTGGTTTTCAGAACATAAAATAGAATTTATTTTTTGTTGTGATGCTAATTTTGGAATGCTTCCGCGAGATTATGAAATAGCAAAAAAAGCAGCAGAAAATAAAAAAAAATATGGTTATCCGCACGTATTATCTGTTCAGAATACTAAAAATGCCAGAGATAGAGCATATAAAGTTCAAAAATTATTAGCAGAAACAGGCCTTAGCAAGGGAGTTACTTTAGCAATGCAATCTGTAGATCCACACACTTTAAAATCAATTAAAAGAGATAATATTTCAATTGAGGATTATTCTGAATTACAAAAACGTTTTGCAATCGATAATATACCAACTTATACAGAATTCATTTTAGGTTTACCAGGTGATACCTATGATGTATTTGCAAATGGTGTCTCCATGGTAATTGAAGCTGGTCAACATAATAGAATTCAATATAATAATTTATCCATTTTACCAAATGCAGAGATGGCAAAACCTGAATACATTGAGGAATATCAAATATTAACAAGTAAAAATCCAATAGTAAATGCTCATGGTACATTAGATGAAACGCCTGAGGATGGAATTTATGAAACTCAAGAACTCGTAATTTCGACTAAATCTTTGCCTCAGGAAAAATGGATTAATACAAGAATATATGCATCAATGTCTGAATTTTTATACTTTAATAAGTTATTACAGATTCCACTTTTATTGATACATAAGATATGCAAAGTTTCTTTTAGAGAATTGTTTGAAACATTTATTTTTGAAGTTGATCAGTATCCAGTTTTAAAATCTATTAAGAATAATTTTAGAATACATGCTGAAAAAATTATTGATGGCAAACCCGAGTTTGTGTTTCATAAGGGCTGGCTAGATATATATTGGCCACCCGGTGAACTTGAGTATATAAGATTAGTAGAAAATAAAACATTGAACGAATTTTATGATCAATGCTATAAAATTTTAAATCTCAAATACTCTCATAACATAAATTCTGAAATTTTAAAAGAAGCAATAGTATTAAATCAATTACTTCTTCGTACTCCAGATAAAAAAAATAATGAGGTGATAAAACTTAAATATAATATTTATGAAGTCTATAGTGATTTTTTAAGAAATAAAAAAAGTAATTTGAAAAAAGAAAAAAATGATCTTGAAATAATTAGAAATGATAAAAAATTCTCAAATTTTGAAGAATGGCTTCAGAAAATAGTTTGGTATGGTCATAGAAGTGGTGACTATATATCAAAAACAAATTATTCAGATAAAAACAAAATTCCAGAGGGAATTTCTAAAATTAAAAATATATCAATAAATTAAGGTTTATTATAAAAATCTCCATACTCTACTATTAAAGTAGATTTATTATCTTTCCTTAAAAGTGCCTTTTTGTAAGCTTTAAAAATTTGTTTAGTTTGTTTTAATTTAATCACTTCAACATTTTTAAGCATTTTTTTTAATGCAGATGTGTGGTCTTGCGTATGTTGAGGACCACCATCCAGAGGTTTTTTTGATCCAATTGAGGTTCTTATAATTACCTTAGCTTTTAATTTCCCCAAAGACATTTCCTGAATTTTATCGAGATGATTTACAAGTTGGTTTAAAGATAAAATCAAGAAATCAAATCTTGGATAGCAGGTCACTGGTATAAAACCATTTAATGCGAGACCGGTAGATATTCCCATTTGAGTATCCTCAAATACTGGTAATTCAATTTTTTTATTAGTTTTTATATCCTTCAAAGTGTTATAAATTGCATTCCCAGAATAATTTACAGATTGTCCTAAAAAAATTACTCTTTTATTTTTAGAAAGAAATTTCATTGATCGTATAAGTTCTGATCTATAACTCATTAGAATAGTATCCAGCTTCCAGTTCCATGATGAGGGAATTTTCTTTTATATTTGTATTTTTTGACATTTTTTAAAGCTTTAGTTTTATTCTTCCATATTTTACTAGTTGGTGTATTTGTAGACATGTCATTATCTTCAACTATAAAGCTTATTTTTAAGTTATTTTGGATTGCATATTTATGACACTCATGAAAAACTCCAGTTTCATAAGTCATATCACCAATAAAAACCCAAACTTTTTCTTTATTACCCTTTCTTTTGTTAGCCATAGCTGTTCCTAATGCGATTGGCAATGTTCCTCCAACTATAGAGGAAGAGTAGAATTTTGGAAAATTGGAACAAATAGACATACTTCTTCCTTTTAGAATTTGGTTTTTAATATCATTTTTTTTAACACCATGAAGCAAAGCATGATAATGACTTCTCCAACTTGAGAATACCCAGTCATTTTTATTTATTTTTTTGAATATTTTAATTAGCTGCTCTTCATTATTACCAGATAAGTGTATAGGAGCCTTTATTTTTGTTTTTTCATATAAATTTTTAATATCTAATTCAAAATTTATTAAATCATTTTTATTCATTATTTAATTTTTTTATAGTTAAGAAGATAATTTAAAAAAACAAAACCTACAACTCCAGAAATAATTTTCTTAGTCTTAAACATTGAAACAACTTCTTTCAAAGATTTAATTTCAATTTTGTTAATTTCAGAAGTTTTAACTTTACTTTTATTTTTAAATTCTTTTGAACTAATATTAGCTAAAAAAATGTGAACAAGTTTTTTTTGCCTTTGTGGATTGGCACTCACGGTGTTCAATTTATTTATTTTATTTTTGTTTAAACTTATTCCAGTTTCTTCTTTTAATTCTCTAATTGCAGCATCTATTGGTTTTTCTGATTTATTTAGACATCCCCCAGCAGGAAACTCATAAGTAATTTTGTTAACTGGTCTTCTGTATTGTTTTACAAATATAAATTTTTCTTTGTTAATTATAGGAAGAATCATTACTTGTATTTCATTTTCATCATAAAAATAATAATCTTTACTTTTCTTTATATTTAGATATTTATTTTTGTAAATTAATTTTTCTGTCATTTTTTTTTAATCAATATAGATTTATCAGATTTATTAAATATGAAATTTTATTCAACAAAATTAAAGGGGGTTCATTTAATTAAGCCCTACATATACAAAGACTTTAGGGGCTCCTACACAGAAATTTACAATAAAAATATCTTTCTTAAAAACTTTAAGAAAATAAAATTTATTCAAGATGATATATCTATTTCAAAAAAAAATGTTTTAAGAGGAATACATGGAGATCAAAATACATGGAAATTAATTTCCTGTTTATTCGGAAAATTTTATCTAGTAGTCGTCAATAATGACAAAAAATCTAAAGATTATAAAAAATGGGCATCATTTATTCTTGATGATAAAAAAAAATATATGGTGTTAGTGCCACCGAAATTTGGAAATGGACATTATGTTTTAAGCAAAAAAGCAATATTTTATTACAAACAAAATACCCTTTACGATAGAAAATCTCAATTTACAATTAATTGGAAGGATCCTGAATATAAATTTAAATGGCCATGTAAAAAACCAATACTTTCACAAAGAGATAAAAAATGAAAAAAAAAATTTTAATATTTGGTGGATCTGGTTTTGTAGGAATTAATTTAGCAAAATTTTTGTTAAAAAAAAATTTTGATGTTTTATGCACTTATTATAAAAAGAAACCAAAAAATATTCAGAATATTAGGTTTGTAAAATTTGATTTAATGTCAAATATTTTTGATAAGAAAATACTAAAAAATGTTTATGCCGTATTTGTTTGTTCAGCTAATTCATCTGGTGCAAAAATTATGACTAATGACCCATCGTGTCATTTTGAAGATAACATAAAGATGAATCTAAATTTAGTTAGAAATTTAAAAAATTCAAATATTAAAAAAGTTATTTTTTTTAGCAGCTCAACAGTTTATCCAGATATTAAAAAAAGCTGCAAAGAGGATGATATAAATTATAAATTTTTTGAGAAATACAAATTTATTGGAAATGGCAAATTAATGATTGAAAAAATGTATGAATTATATACATCGCAACTTCAAAAAAAAATTGATTTATTGATAATTAGACCAAGTAATTTATATGGTCCACACGATAAATTTGATAGGGAAAAATCAAAAGTTATACCTTCACTCATAAGAAAGTCATTAGAGTCAAAAAAAAAGTTGAGAGTCTGGGGAGATGGATCAGATATTAAAGATTTTATATATATAGATGACTTTATTAACTTAACTTATAAATTGTTTAAATTAAAAAATAAATTTCTTATAGTGAATGTCTGCTCTTCAAGACCTATAGTTTTAAAAAAAATAATATTTGAAATAAGAAATCAAGTTAATAAAAATTTAAAAATTGTCTTTGAAAAAAGTAATTATAGAATGATACCAGTTAGAAAAGTATCAAATAAACTTTTGAAAAAACTAGTTGATTTTCAATTAAATTTTAACATGTCTCAGGGTTTGGCAAAAACAATCGCATGGTACAAAAAAAATAAAGATGATAGTAAGTAGAACTCCATTTAGAATTAGTTTTTTTGGTGGTGGTACAGATTTCCCCGACTGGTATAAGAGTAATCCAAGCACTGTTATTTCATTAGCAATTGATAAATATTGTTATATTAGTTTAAGAGAGTCACCATTTACATCTTTTAATTATAACCTTAGATATCGAAAGTTAGAGCAAGTAAATAAAATAAAAGAAATTAATCATCCAAGCATAAAACATTGTTTTCAATTTTTTAATTGTAAAGAAAAAAAACTGGAATTAGTACATTATGCAGATATACCAGGTAGATCTGGAATTGGATCTTCATCATCTTTCACAGTTGGATTGTTAAATTGTTTGTATTCTTTATATAATCTAAAAACTGATAAAAAAGACTTGTGCCTTAAAGCTATCAAAGTGGAACAGGATTTAATAAAGGAAAATGTTGGATCACAAGATCAAGTAATAGCATCATATGGTGGTTTTAATTCAATACATTTTTTTAAAAAAAATATTTCAGTAAAAAAAATTAAAATTTCAGATAATAAAAAGAAACAGCTTATGGATTCATTGGTATTACTTTTTACAGGATTTTCAAGGGACTCATCAGATATTACTTTTCATCATAAAAGGTCTATCAAAAAAAATTTATCCATGTTGAAGGAGATAAATTCTATATCTGCAGAGGTACAAAACAGGTTTGAAAATGGTAAATTTGAAATAAATCAATTTGCTAAGGACCTTAATGATACTTGGTATATTAAGAGAAAATTATCTAAATTTGTCTCTAATGAAAATATTGACACACTCTATAGAAAAGGTATTTCAGGTGGTGCTTTAGGTGGGAAATTATTAGGAGCTGGTGGTGGAGGATTTATATGTTTTGTTGTTGATCCAAAATATAAAAAAAAATTTTTGAAGAAGTTTTCTAAGTATTTACATATTCCAGTCAAAATGGATACAACAGGAAGTAAAATAATTTATAAAAATCAATAGATGTCAAATTTATCAAAATTTTTCCAAAAAAATGGTTATTTGCATATTAAGTCATTTGTCAGCAAAAAAATCACGAATGACATGAAAAGTCATGCAGAAACTTTATCAAAAAAAGAATATAGAAATTTTTTAAATTTTCATCTTCACAAGTCTTTTAAGAAGTTTTTTGTTTCAAAAACTTTTTTAAATATTGTCGATTCAGTAATGCAGCATAGAATGATACCAGTTGGATCAGTTTTTTATTTTTGCAAACCAAAAAATAAATTAGAAAAAGGTAGTGTTTGGCACACAGATACATCTACAGTTAAAAGTAATTTTGGTTCATATTTAACTGTTGCAATAATTCTTGATGATGCAAATTCCCAAAATGGCTGTTTACAACTTATTCCAGGATCCCATAAAATTAAAAAGAAATTTATAGAAAAACCTAACTATGTTTTTAATAAAAAAGGTAAAATGATTTCTTCAAATAAAGTTGGTAATACAGCGATATTTAACAAAAAATATTTAAAAAAAAAAATAAATATTAATTGTAAAGAGGGCGATCTAATATTCATACATGATAATCTTTTACATAAAGCAGATAAAAATAAACATCCAATAAAATGGAGAAGATTTATGTACTATCATTTTATAAAAGATGGCGAGCCATTTTGGCCTGGATGGACCGCAAGAAGAAAATTAATTGATAGACCTTATTAATTAAAATTAATTCAATAAATTTAAACCTTTGTATAGTATATAAATTAAAATAATTTTTACTTTCAAAAAGTTTTTTTTAAAAAAATTAAATTTTCCATAATGACAAGATATCAAAAGCATTTGGTTAATTTGATCAAAATTTCCTTTTGTTGTAAGACTATTCTTGTGCATTCTGAAACATGATAATCTTTTATTTAAAATAGTAGGTTCTGACTTCAATGCCATTCTAATCCACATATCGTAATCTGAAGATGCAATAAAATTAGATATATTAAAATTTCCAATTTTATCTGGCATGAATTTTTTTCTCCAAAATACACTCTGCATTGGAATAAAATTATTATTATACAATTTTTTTAAAGAATAATTTGAAAGATTGTAATTTTTGTAATTTGTAATAACTTTTCTAATTTCTGCTCCTTTGCTGTTAATTATTGAATTAGACCCTATAAGCCAATCTGTTCTTGAATTTTCAAAAGCCTTTATAATTGTACCAAAAATATTATTTTCATAATAATCATCGGATCCTAATGTACCAATAATTTCACCAGAAACCTTTGTAATCCCATAGTGATATGCTTTACTTGGATGTCCAGAATTTTCAGAAAAAATCTTTATTGCTGGATTATCAAATTTTTCTAAAAATTCGATAGTTCCATCTTTACTTCCACCATCAATAATTATCCATTCGACATCTTTATAATCTTGCATCTCAAAAATAGATTTATAACATCTTGATAAATATTTTATTGAATTCAAAGTTGGTGTAATAATAGATAGTTTCATTTTTTAAAAATTTAACTTTAAATAACATTATTTTATTATATTATAAGAAAATACTGAAATGCATGGTGGGAAATCAGTGTGAAATTCATTGGCTGTACCTGCAACCGT
>MDTA01044210.1_pt1 | contig 13710 bp, 19 predicted proteins | sample 811151 | NCBI WGS metagenome assembly MDTA01 (sample SAMN05326648, study PRJNA326480) | marine metagenome | isolation source: seawater | place: Indian Ocean: South | collected 2010 | reverse complement strand
TTCCTCCATCAACTATAATCTCAATTTTTCCACCTACTGCATCAGCAATTGCTGGAAGTTGATCAAACGGTGCCCTAGATCCATCAAGCTGTCTTCCTCCATGGTTAGAAAGCATAATTGCCGATGCTCCGATTTCTACCGCACGTTTTGCATCCTCTACGGACATAACTCCTTTAATTGCAAATGGTCCTCCCCATCTTTTGATACAGTACTCAGCATCCTTCCAACCCATTCCTGGATCATATTGTTCATTTATATATTCCATTACTCCCTTGGCTATGCTGCTACCTTTTTTTGTGAAATGGGAAACATTTGATAATTCAAATTTTTTATGGGTTAAATAATTAATCGACCACTTTGGATGTAAAGCAAAACTTAATAAACTTTTTAAGGTTAATTTGGGTGGTGTAGTAAAACCCCATTTATGATCTCTTTCGCGGTTACCAGCTACCACTGTATCAACAGTTAAGCACATTGCATTAAAACCCGATCTTCTGCATCGATCTATTAAATTATCAGTTAAGCTTTGATCTTTGTGAATATATAATTGAAATAATTTTGGACCTCCTGAAACATTAGAAATTTCCTCAATCGATGAGGTCCCCATTGTAGACATGCTATAAAATGTTCCAAACTTCTCTGCTGCTCGAGCACTCGCTTTGTCACCATCGTGATGATAAAGTCTTTGCATTGCGGTGGGCGATAAAAACAAGGGCATTTTTATTTTTTGGCCAAAAACTTCTGTTGTCATATTAGGTTCCCCAACGCTTGCCAGAATATTAGGAACCAAATCACATTTTGAAAAAGACTCTGTGTTTCTCCTCAGAGTTACTTCGTCATCTGAACCTCCGTCTATGTAATGAAATATTGGAGCAGGCAAATTTTGTTTTGCTAATCTCCTAAAGTCATCAAAATTATAACAATCTTTTAGATTCATGATATTTATAAATTTGTTTAAAATCTTTTTAAGAAATTAAACATGTAGCTATTTGCCCCGGGATTTTTATCACCTAAACTAGCATTTGATACGTGGTTGTAAGACATTCCCAAATTTGTACCTTCACTTATATCAAGTGATAATTGAACCTCACTTTTAAACTCTAAAGGATGTCCCAAATCTTTTCCGTCTCCCTGACTGTAGAGACCGGGTGTGAAACTAGGCGTGATATTTACTGGACCTACTGAGTAATTTGCTTCTAAACCAGTATATATGTAAGTAGCCATATCCTGAGTTACCATAATACCTGTAACAGGAGAAACTCTCCCAAAAATCGTATCTCTATAAAGATTTTCATTTTGGTGCTCAACACCATAAAGAGTAGCTTTTTTTCCATCATCACTGAAATCAAACATTCCAGTGTAAAAATTCAGTCCATTTCTTTTTTGATCAGCAAAAGAATTGTTAATAAAAAACAAACAAAGAATTATATTTGCTACAGCAAGTTTAATTTTCATCGTTAGAAAAATACAATTTTAATGGTTAAATGTATATAGCTTATTATTTCTCTCTTACTAACCTTTTTTTAATTATTAAATAAAGGAATATTCCTCCTAAAACGAATAGTAGATAGGGTAAAAACCATAAAATATAACTATTTTTTTTCAAGGGAGGATTAAACAAAATCCAATCTCCATATTTTTCGGATAAAAAATTATAAATTTCTTTTTCTGTCATACCATCCTGAATTTTATCTTTCACGACACTTTTAATTATTTGTGCGAAATCTGAGTTTGAGTCTGATATAGTCTGACCTTGACATACCAAACATCTAAGATTTTTTAAAATTTTATCGTTAATATTTTCTTCCCCAACAAGACATGTACTAATTAAAAAGAATATTATTACAAAAAAAGTTTTTTTCATTTTTTGATTATTTTTTTTATTTCATTTACATCTTTAATATCTAATGGACCGACATATTTTTTTAAAATTTTTAGATCTTGGTTTACTAAAATTGTCTCGGGGATACCATAAATACCAAAATTAATTGATTTTTTACCGGTCGTATCTTTTGCTAAAATAAAAAAGGGGTTTCCCAATTCTTCTAAAAACTTTTGTGCATTACTCTGATCATCTTTAAAATTGATCCCTATAACCTTTAAATTTTCATTTTTACTCAAATTAATAAGATGCTTATGTTCTCTTCTACATGGTCCGCACCAAGATGCCCAAAAATTTAATAAGGTAAATTTATTGTAAGAAATTTCCTTTGTACTAAATACACCACTTCTATTTAATAAAGGAAATTCTACTTCGCTAATTTGTTCTCCTACTATATCTTCTGTATTATAAATTTTCTTATTGTTCAGACTTAGATATAAAGTTGTAAAAATAAATATAAAAATAAGACAAACAAAAATTAAAGAGGATTTTTTCATATTATTTTTTTTCTACTAAAAAAATTTAATATACCTCCAATTGAAATAAGAACAACGGAGAGCCATATGAAATTCATAAAAGGTTTTTTCTGAAATTTAATATTAAAAATATCAGTGCCAGATATATTACTCATTGTTAAATAAGTATCAGAAAAAAAGTTTGAGTTTATAGATGCCTCATAAGTTATTGTGCTAGGTTTATTATAAACTCTAATCTCAGGTTTTAAATTTTCTTTAGTTAGTCTCTTTTTGTTTGAAACCTCAAAATTTCCAACAACAGATTTATAATTTTTAAATGATAAAGTCTCTAAATTTTTAAATTTAATGACATATTCATTTATATCTTTTTTTTCTCCTACTTTAGCATTAAAATTATTCTCTATAGAAAATAAGTGGTTGATTGATATAAAAAAAATTAACAAACCAAAGCCAAAATGCGAAATAATTCTTGATAAATCAATATTCCTGTTTTTAAAACTTTTATAAAGATCGAATATAGTCTGAGTAATTAAGTATATTGAAAATAATAATATTAAATTTACCAAAAAATTGTTTTCCCTTATTACAAACAAAATAATTAAAAATAAAAATACAGATAAAAATAAAATTACATCAAAAACTTTTTTATTCTCAGAAGAAATCCATTGATGTTTCGGCCCAGATGTCATTAAAAATAATAGGGGAATTAAAAATGGTGCCAAAATAAAGTTGTAATATGGCGGACCTATAGATATTTTATCTCCTGTAAAAGTATCAAGAAAAACTGGGTATAATGTTCCAATTAATACAACTAACAAGAAAAAAATCATGAACCAATTATTAATTAAAATAAAAAATTCTCTTGTAAATACTTTGTAATTTTTCTTTTCTGATGGAGCGTATCTAAAAAAAATAAATATTGATGAAAATACCATTAGCATTAAAAAAGTAAGAATAAATAATCCTCTAGATGGATCATTTGCAAATGTATGAACTGAGTTCAAAATTCCTGATCTTACCAAAAAGGTTCCGACTACACTCATTGTAAAAGTTAAAATACTAAGAATTATTACCCACGAGTATAAGCCTATTCTTCTTTGTAAGACTAAAACTGAATGAAGCAAAGCGGTCATTAAAAACCACGGCATCAAAGAGGAGTTTTCTACTGGATCCCAAAACCAATATCCTCCCCAGCCTAATTCATAATATGCCCAAATTGATCCAGCGAGTATACCAAGAGTTTGAAAAAACCATGAAATTGAAATCCACGGTTTAATAGCTATTGCAAAAGACTTCGCCTCTTCTTTTGAAATTAAAGCTGCTAAAGCTGCCGAAAAATAAATCGAAGATCCAACAAAACCAATGTACAACAAAGGAGGGTGTATTGCTAAAGCTGGATCCTGTAGAATTGGATTCAGCCCCATTCCTTCACTAGGAATTGGAAATACAATAGAAAATGGATTTGAATTAGTTAATAGAAACACAAAAAATATTGAAATTAACAAATTTTGAAAAATTAATGTTAAAACTTTAAAGTTTTTATTTTTATTTTTACTTAGAAATAAAAATAAAAATGAAAAAATTACAAGTATATTGATCCATAATAACAAACTGCCCTCATGATTTCCCCATGTGCCTGAAATCTTATAAAGTAGAGGTTTTGTGGTATGGGAATTTTCATAGACATTAATCATAGAGAAGTCTGAAAACACATAGCCAATTAGTAATATTAAAAAACTTAATACTGAGAAAATCAATTGAGCTAATGAATATTTATATATTTTTTTTGGAATTTTATTATTTATAACTTTTATCTCGAAATAGGAAAAATAGATTAAAGATATAGATGTAATTAATGCTAAACTTGAAAAAATTATACCAAGGCTACTTAGCATTTTTTTCTATGTTCTCTTTGTTTTTTGGTGGCATATAATTTTCGTCATGTTTTGCTAAAATTCTCCTAGCTAAAAAAAATTTTTTATCTTGTAGTTTTCCCTCTGCAACTACCCCTTTGCCTTCAGCAAATAGAGCAGGTACTGTACCTTGGTAACTCACGATTATTTCATTTGTGTAATCTGTGACAATAAATTTAATCTCATTTTCATTTGTTTTTACTGACCCACTTTTAACCATGCCACCTATTCTGATGTCGCTGTTAAAGATAATATTATCACTTTCCTTTATCTCGGACGGGGAATAAAAATATAAAACATTATCCTCAAGTGTTTTAAAAATGAAAAAAATTAAAACAACACTTAATACAAATAATGCAATAAAGATTGATAATCTATTTTTTGTCTTAATATTAAGCATTTCAAAAATGCTAAATTAGCTTTTTGAATAAGAAGCTAAAATTTCCTTTGGAACTTTTTGCTTTTTAAGGTCTTCAAATTGTTCTGGTGAAAGTCCTTGTGTATCTTTTATAAAATCTTTTTCCAGTTTTTTTAAAGTTTTTTTTGTTTTTAAAAACAGAAATAAACAAATTAGGAATGTTAATAAGAAGGATGACCATACATAAGTTCCATAACCATCCATTAAAAAAACATTTAAGTTCATAATTTTTTTAAGCCTTTCTTCTTCACTTTAATTGTTTCTATCCTATATTTCATTAGAAAAATTAGCGCAGTATACAGTAAAAATACAAATAACATGATACCTAGAGGTATTAACATGGAAAAATGTACTGATGTTTTTCCAGCTAAATTAATGCTTGAAGGCTGGTGAAGTGTAGACCACCAATCTACAGAGTATTTAATTATTACAAGATTTATTAATCCTAAAACAGAAATCAAAGTACAAATTTTAGATGCTTTCTGAGAATTTTCAACAAACTTATAAGAAAAAATAAAAACTATATAAAAAAACATCAAAAATAACATTGAAGTTAGTCTTGCATCCCAGGCCCACCATGTTCCCCAGGTTGGCTGGCCCCAAAGTGATCCGGTAAAAATCGCTACAAAATTTAAAGTTAATCCTATTGGAGCAAGACTTTTATAAATCAACTCTAAGCTTTTAATTTTAAAAATAAAATTAACAACACAAAGAAAGGCAATTAAAGCAAAACAAAATAAAGATATCCAAGCTGATGGGACGTGAACATACATGATTCTTGCTGCATCTCCTTGAATATAGTCTTCCGGAGAAACAAATAATGCTAAAACTATTCCAACTAAAGTAATTGGTACAATAAAAATCTTTATAAAATTAAGTATTTTTCCAGTTAGATTAAAAATGTAACTTGGATTTAAAAATTTAATCATGCTCTGATTTAACTGATTTTAGCTTAATTTTGAATGGAATATTTTGTCGGCCTAACTGGAAATTGAGAGGGAGATAAAGGAAGTATAAATTAATTCCCAATTAGGCGCTAACAACTAAAATTAACTTTAGTTTTAGCCCGAGTTTTGTATTAAATTTGTTAAATTTGTGGCAGGAAGTTAAAAAGCCACTAATTCGAAGGCTTGTAATAACCTGATCCTCTTTTTTCAGAAAAAACTTCTTCCACAAGAGGGTGGCGAATTGGCTCCCTAGAATTATCTACAATTAAATTTTGTTCTGAAACATAAGCCTCGTAAGTGACTTCGTTGTTCTCAGCTAGTAAATGATAAAAAGGTTGATCTTTTTTTGGACGAACATCTTTGGGTATAGACTCATACCATTCTTCTGAATTGTTGAATTCAAAATCCACATCGTATATTACTCCTCGAAAATTGAAATGTTTGTGCTTAACTACTTCCCCTATTGAAAATTTAGCCTTTTTTTCATTCATATTCTATAATTAAGATAATAAAATTCGTTATAAAATCAATAAAAAAATTTAAATTAAAAAACTTTTATGCTAGCTATTGGTTGTGAATAAATCTTTTATTAAATTTATAACAGATTTTGGCCCTTTATTAATTTTTTTTATTGTATATTACAGGAGTGACAAAGACTTAATAGTCGCAATCCCACCTTTGATTGTAGCAACATTAGTTGCTATTTTTATAATGTACTATACTGAAAAAAAAATACCTTATGTTCCTCTTTTGGGAGCTGTTCTAGTTTCAGTTTTTGGGGGATTAACTATTTTTTTTAAAAATCCAATATTCATTTATTTGAAACCTACGGTAATTAATATATTGTTTGCAATTGTGTTATTTGTCAGTAAAGTTTTTTTGAACAAAAATCTTCTTAAAATTTTTTTTAAAACCTCCTTAAAACTACAAGAAAACGGCTGGGATAAACTTACGAACAGGTGGATAGTTTTTTTTATTTTACTCGCCGTACTAAATGAAATTGTATGGAGAACTCAGAGTGAGGAATTTTGGATAAATTTTAAAGTTTGGGGAATATTGCCATTGACTTTTGTTTTCACTGCTTTTCAAATACCATTGATAAAAAAATACAAAGAAAATGAGAAATAAATTAAAATTAGTAATTAATAATAGATTTTATAAAAAGGAAAACTTTTTTATTAAAAAAGAACTTCAAACTATATTAAATCTTTATGCTAGAAAAGTTTCACTTGGTGATTGGAAAGATTATGGGCTTTCAATTAATAAGAGAGAAATAACTTTTGATGTCTATCAAAGGGCATCTGAAAATCCTATTTATCGAATATCAAAAAATCTTAATCCAAAAAATAAAACTGAAAAATTTTATATCTTAGATAAAAATGGCAAGGTGATAAAAAAATCGGAAAATTTGGATAGTCTAATAAATAAAGTTGAATGGAATAAATTTAAAATAGTAAAATAATTTGCTTATCTTCTTTGACCAAATAATCTCAAAAGCATTATAAAAAGGTTGATAAAATCTAAGTACAACGTTAAGGCTCCCATTACAGCTTTTTTTCCTATAACTTCGCTATCATCACTTGCTAAATACATATTTTTAATTTTTTGTGTGTCATAGGCAGTAAGGCCAACAAAAATTAAAACTCCTAAAATTGAAATTACAAAATACATCATGTTTGATTTCATAAAAATATTAACTACAGATGCAATTATAATACCAATTAAACCCATCATTAAAAAAGAACCTAGTTTAGTTAAGTCTCTTTTTGTTGTGTAGCCATAAATGCTCATAGCACCAAAGGTACCTGCGGTAATAAAAAATACACGAGTTATACTTGCGCCTGTATAGACTAAAAATATAGATGCAAGAGAAGCTCCCATAAGAGCTGCGAAAATCCAAAAAGTTGTTTGGGCTTTAGCTGCACTCATTTTCCTAATACCAAAACTCATATAAATAACTATTCCAAGCGGGGCTAACATAACAACCCACATTAAAGGGGAAGCAAACAAAATTTGTCCAATTTTAGTTAACCCAGTTATTCCAGATTGGCTAATTTGGATGTCATAGCCCCCTGACAATCTAAACATTAATAATGACACAACACCTGTAAGAAAAACTCCAGATGCCATGTAGTTATAAACTTTTAGCATATAAGTTCTTAACCCCTGATCAATTACATGAGTGTCAGATATTGAGGACTTTGTAGTAGTATTTTGACGATTAAATTCCATTATTAAAATATATTCATTTTTTTTTTAATTTCAATGGCCTATTATATTACATTATCCAAAAATATTACATTTTTATGAAATATAAACCTTTAGGAGATACCGAATTAAAAGTAAGTCTAATTTGTCTCGGTACAATGACGTGGGGGGAGCAAAATACGCAAGAAGAAGGCTTCCAACAAATGGACTATGCAGTTGAAAAAGAAATTAATTTTTTTGATACTGCTGAACTTTATGCAATTCCTCCAAAAGAGAAAACTTATGGTAGAACTGAAGAAATAATTGGAAATTGGTTTGAAAAAAGAAAAAATAGAAAAAAAATTATTTTAGCAAGTAAAATTGCAGGTCCAGGACTACCATGGATTAGGGGTGGTGGTTCACAATATTCAGAGAAAAGCATTGAGTCTGCACTTCATGGAAGTTTGAAAAGATTAAAAACTGACTACATAGATCTTTATCAATTACATTGGCCTGAAAGAAATACAAATTACTTTGGAAAGTTAGATTACAAACATAAAGAAAATGAAAGAAGCTGGAATAATTTTGAAAATATTTTAAAAGTTATGAAAAAATTTATTGACCAAGGTAAGATCAGATATATTGGTCTATCAAATGAAACTCCTTGGGGTTTTTCAAAATTTTTACAGATTGCAAAAGAGCAAAATTTACCCAAGATAATTTCGGTTCAAAACCCTTATAACCTAGTAAATAGAACTTATGAGATTGGAATGTCTGAAATTTCAATAAGAGAAAAAGCTGGATTATTGGCCTATTCACCTTTGGCAATAGGTTACTTAACTGGAAAATATAGAAATAAACAAATACCAAAAAATTCTAGGCTTGATTTATTTTATGATAATTACCCAAGATATCATAATCCAAGAACTTACGATGCTGTTGATGAATATTTCAAAATTGCAAAAAAATACAAATTATCTTTGGCTCAACTTTCTTTGGCTTTTGTTAACTCAAGAGATTTTCTAACTAGCAATATAATAGGTGCTACCTCAATGGAGCAACTTAAAGAAAACATTGATAGTATTAAGATTTCTCTTAATCAAAAAATAATAGAAGAAATAAACTTAGTTCACGAAAATAATCCTAATCCTGCTCCTTAAATTCAAAGAACTATTGAAAAGATGACAAATTTGTATAGATTGCAGAGATCGATCAAGATTAAAATGATGAAAAAGATTTTATTTATTTGTATTTTTTTTATTGGAAGCTTGTCTTCTGTAGTTTTTGCAGCTGATCCTAAGAGTGTTGGAAAGTATAAAAACTGGGAAACCTTTGTCTATAATGATGGAAAAGGTAAGGTTTGTTTTGCTCAAACCATACCTTTAGAAAGAGCCCCAAAGAATTTTAAAAGAGAGCCCTCAAGACTTTTTGTTACTTTCAGGAAGTCTGAAAAAATAAAAAATGAAATAAGCGTAACAAGCGGTCACGAATACAAAACGGCCTCTGTTACTGCAAAAAGTGGAAAAAATGAATTTTCACTTTTTTCACAAGGAAATTTTGCATGGCTACTAGACGGGGAGGAAGAATTTAATTTAATTAAAACCATGAAGAAGGCATCTAAGCTGTCTGTAACATCAACTGCAAAAAATGGCAGCAAGACAAAAGATCTTTACTCGATGATGGGTTTTACAAAAGCCTATAACGCTGCAAGAAAAAGTTGTGCCTAAAAGTAGAAAAAAAAATAAAGAAAAAAATAAAATTGTTCTAGCTTACTCAGGAGGGTTAGATACTTCTATTATTCTTAAATGGCTTCAGGAAAATTATCATTCCGAGGTAATTGCATATACTGCGGACATCGGTCAGGAAATGAATAAAAATAAAATAATTAAAAACGCAAAAAAACTAGGTGTAAAAAATATTATTATTGAGGATTTAAAAAATACTTTTGTAAAAGAGTATGTTTATCCGATGCTTAGAGGTCATGCTTTATATGAAGGGACCTACTTGTTAGGAACTTCTATAGCAAGACCATTGATCGCAAAAAGACAAATTGCTATTGCGAAAAAATTTAAAGCATTTGCAGTTTCTCACGGTGCTACAGGTAAAGGAAATGATCAAGTAAGATTTGAACTTGGATATTATTATTTTGGACCAAAAATAAAAGTTATTGCCCCTTGGAGAATTTGGAAATTAAAATCCAGAACAGATTTAATTAAGTATGCAAAGAAACACAATATACCAATCCCCAGAGACAAAAAAGGAGCGCCTCCTTTTTCTGTAGACGATAATCTTTACCATACCTCGACCGAAGGTAAGATACTTGAGAATCCAAAAAAACAAGCTCCAGAGTATATTTTTCAAAGAACAGTTTCTCCTGAAAAAGCACCTAATAAACCATCTTATGTAACTATAGGGTTTAAAATGGGTGATCCTATTTCTGTAAATAATAAAAAATTATCTCCAGCAAAACTGCTCTTAAAATTAAATACGCTTGCAGGTAAAAATGGTATTGGAAGAGTTGATTTAGTTGAAAATAGATTTATCGGAATAAAATCAAGAGGTGTTTATGAAACACCTGGAGGAACTCTTTTGATGATTGCGCATAGAGCAATTGAATCTGTAACTTTAGATAAAAAAACTATGCATCAAAAAGATGAGATCATGCCAAAATATGCGGAACTTATTTATAATGGGTTTTGGTATTCTAAATTAAGATTTAAATTACAAAAAATTGTTGATATTAAAAAAAATCAAGTTAATGGATTTGTTAAGCTTAAATTATACAAGGGAAATGTTATGATTTTATCGAGACAAAGTAAAAGTAAAGCATATTCTGTAAAAAAAGTTTCTTTTGAAGAAAATAAATCTTTCAAAAAGTCAAAAGTGGAGAGATTTATATCGGGTGCGGCAAGAAAGCTAAGAGCTTAGAAAAAATTAGCATATATAAAAAACTTATGAACATGAATTCTGTTATAAGAAATATTCAGTTAGTAGCTGTAATATTCATTCTCGTGGGAACAGTTTTGGCTTTTGGTTTCGAAGTTAATGAGATGTATAAGGTAAAAAGAGTTACACTTGCTGATCTACTTTTAATGTTCATTTATATTGAGGTTATAGGAATGATTGGAGTGTTTTGGGCTAGCAAGACAATCAGGATTACTTACCCAGTGTTAATTGCTATTACCGCATTAGCTAGATTAATTATTTTACAAGATAAAGATAGTGCTTCGATAAATCTGATTTATCAAGGTGGAGCAATACTTTTGTTAGCATTATCGGTATTTTTCTTAACATTAAGATACAGCAAAAAACTAGGTATGGATAAACAAAGCCCAGGGGAAGAAGCATAAAATTATTATGAGGCAACTAGTAGGAATAGTTATTTATTACATGTTTGGTTATCTAATTTTTTGGACGTTTCTTCATGAAACGGACTTATTCCCAAAAGTTTGGGTAGAAGAAAATTTTAATTTTGCAATATATTTATGGGTCTTCTTTTTTATAATTCCTTTAATACTTATTACTTTGGGCACCGAATATATAAAAAAATGTTTATCTGATTTTAAATCTCTAAAAAAAGACTCAAGATGGCCATTATATATTTTATTGTTTGGACTTTGGGATTTAATGATAGGTTTTATGTATTTATTATTTTCTTACTTCAAAGTGTCATTTGCAACAATGATAATAGCAAATGGGCTTTTTATAACCGGGGTATATTTAACTTTTTTAAGCTTTGCGATTGCAAAAAAATTACAAACTTCTAAAAGTTAACTTGTAGAATTATGAGTAAAAAAATTTTAATTTTTGGTGCAACTGGAGCAGTTGGAAATTCTTTGGCAAAATTAATAAAAGACGACTCACTTGAAGCACACCTAATTGGTAAGAGTGAGGATGAAGTTTCAAGATTATCTGAAGAAACTGGATTTAAATACAGCGTGGCAGATGTTTTGGAAGAAAATTTTGTAGAAAAAATTCAAAAAGATATTGATGGAGTTGATATTGCAGGAGTTGCTTATTGTGTGGGTTCAATAACTTTTAAACCTATAAATTTAATTACAAAAAAGGACATGTTAGATTGCTTTTCTCTAAATTTACTTCCCATATATGATATTATAAAAAAATTTCAGCAGAATTTAAAAAAGAATAATGCCTCTATAGTTTTATTCTCTACAGTTGCAGTGAAACAAGGTTTTCCAAATCACAGTATAATATCTCCGGTTAAAGCATCTCTCGAAGGACTTACAGTATCTTTGGCATCTGAGTTAGCTCCAAGCATAAGAATAAACTGCATAGCACCAAGTTTGAGTAATTCTAAAATGGCAAATAAAGTTTTAAAAAATCCAAAAATTGCCGAAGGAATTGCTAAACAACATCCTCTTAAAAGACTTGGCGAAGGAAAAGACTCAGCTGCTTTGGCAAAATTCTTATTGTCGGATGAGAGTTCTTGGATCACAGGACAAATAATTGGTGTCGATGGTGGCCGATCCAATATTGGTTAATCTAAACAATAACTGCAGCTAACAAAAATATTTGGACAAAATTTATAATTACAGAAATTGTATGAGTAATTTTAAACTTTCTTATTTTGTTTTTGTCTCTAAATTTATTTATCATTGGCATTAGTATAAAAAGTGAAATGAAGAAAAGTGCAGCACAAATCAAAATTAATGCTAAACTAAAATTCATCCCATGATAGATATAAATTGGGATAGAGGCTAATATAAGCAGTACTAAGTTTACCGCATAGTAATAAGGAAATATTTTTCTAATAAATTTACGAAAACTTTTTTCATTTAAAGCTTTAAAACTAATGGGAGAAACGACAAATGAAAAAAATAGCATTATTGCCAAAACACCAGAAACTATAAAAAAAATAATATTTGCAAGCATTTAATTTTTTAAATTAATAATTTAGATAAATACCTGTGACAAACCAACTTAATATTTAGTAATATTTCCTAAAATATTCAGTTTTCTGTCAGTAACTATTATCTCACCTGACGAAACTGGTTTATTTAACATTTCTAAAATGACTACATAATGAGTTACTAAAACTAGGTTATTTTTACTTTCCCAATTTTCAAGATATTTTATTAAATCTAATATTTGCTTTTCTTTATTTTTTTGAAATTTTGCTGAGAAAAATGAATTTAAAGCATTAAAAGTCTTATAGTTTTTGGATATAAATTTTGCTGTATCTTTGCATCTACACCATTCACTAGATAGAACTATATCTAATGGAATTTTATTCTTTTTAAAAAATAAACCTATTTTTTTGGATTGTTCAAAACCCTGATAATCTAAATTTCTTTGAGTGCTACAATCATCTAACTTAAAATTTTCCGGATCACCAGTGCCTGGTGCTATCGCATGCCTTATAAAAATAATTTTTTTTCCTTTTTTTAATTCATCAATTAACTTTTCATCGGAATAAGCACTTGAAAAAAATAAAGCATTTAAAAGAAAAAAAATGAGAGTTTTAATTAAATTCTTGAACATTTTTTTGAACAATATTTAACCTTCTCCCAATTAAGTTTCCACTTTTTTCTCCATAAGAAAGGTTTTTTACAAACTGAGCATATTTTTGATGGAAGATTTTGTTTTTTAATCACTTTAAATAGTATTTTGTTTTATGAATTGTTGAGCAGCATTTAATATTAATGATTTTCTTTCACTTTTCATTTTATCAAAAACTCTAACCATCATCGATAGTCTTGGATTTTTTAAAAAAAATTTTCTATTTTTGTTAATAAAGTTCCAGTAAAGACCATCCATTGTGTTACACCATTCACCTCTTTTAAAATCCATCATTTTCAGAAAATAACTTGATCCACAAATATAAGGTTTAGTTGCAAATATCCCTCCATCACTAAAAAGACCCATA
>MDTA01030339.1_pt1 | contig 13710 bp, 13 predicted proteins | sample 811151 | NCBI WGS metagenome assembly MDTA01 (sample SAMN05326648, study PRJNA326480) | marine metagenome | isolation source: seawater | place: Indian Ocean: South | collected 2010 | reverse complement strand
GAAATATGAACGCGGCGTAAACCGCATCGGTGCCAGCCGGCTGCATCATATTTCCGAAGTGCTGGACGTACCGATCAACTACTTCTTCGAGGATATCTCGCTGTCCTATACCAAGAAGCGCGGCAGGGTCGGGCTGGGGGAGGCGAAGGCCGAATACGGTCGTGATCCGATGGCCAAGCGGGAAACGCTGGAGCTTGTGCGTTCCTATTACAAAATCAGCGATCCGAAAGTTCGCCGCAGCATCTTCGAACTGACCAAACAGCTTGGAAAATCCTTCGCGGACAACTGACCGGCCGGTTCCCGTTAGCGGCCTTGACGCCGCGTTTCGTTATTGTCACAACCTGATCGCTGCCGCCTGCCAACGCGGCTAGGCATTTGCGATTGCTGTCGCCTCCTGGCTGTGTCTGTATCTGGTTCATCTAAGGCGGCAACCCAACAATCCTAAGAGGAGGCAAAACGTGCCCCGCGGAAATTTTCTTTTTACCAGTGAATCCGTATCCGAAGGCCATCCTGACAAGGTTTCAGATCGCATCTCTGACGCCGTTGTCGATCTGTATCTCAGGGGCGACCCGCTGTCCCGCGTGGCATGTGAAACTCTGACGACGACCAATCGAATTGTCGTCGCCGGTGAGGTCCGTGGACCGGAATCGATCACTAAGGAAAAAATCGAAGAAGTCGCCCGCGATGCCGTAAAGGATATCGGCTACGAGCAGGACGGCTTTCACTGGAAAAACGCCGAGGTAGAGGTTCACCTGCATCAGCAGTCTTCGGATATTGCCCAGGGCGTCGACGCCAGCGGCAATAAGGACGAAGGTGCGGGGGACCAGGGAATTATGTTCGGATACGCGTGTACCGAAACGCCCAGCCTGATGCCGGCACCGATTCACTATTCCCATGAAATCCTGCGCTCGCTGGCGGACGCGCGCCATGCAGATGCAAATTCGGGTCTCGGTCCGGATTCGAAAAGCCAGGTCACCCTGCAATACGAAAACGGTATGCCGGTCGGCGCGACCTCGGTCGTGGTATCTACCCAGCACGCCGAAGATCTTGACCAGGATCGGGTGCGCGAAATCGTTCGCCCCCATGTCGAAAAAATCCTGCCGGACGGTTGGATGTGTCAGGAAGACGAGTTCTACGTCAATCCAACCGGCCGTTTTGTTATCGGTGGCCCCGACGGCGATTGCGGGCTGACCGGCCGTAAGATCATCGTGGACACCTATGGCGGTGCGGCTCCCCATGGCGGCGGCGCGTTCTCAGGCAAGGACCCGTCCAAGGTGGACCGGTCGGCGGCCTATGCCGCGCGCTGGGTGGCGAAAAACGTCGTCGCGGCGGAATTGGCACAGAAATGCGTGATCCAGGTCTCCTATGCGATTGGCGTCGCCAAGCCGTTGTCCGTCTACGTCGACACTGCCGGGACGGCGGCCATCGATGAAGACACGCTCGCCGGTATCATCCAGGAGGTCGTGGATCTGTCGCCCCGCGGAATCCGCGAACGTCTGAAGCTCAGCCGCCCGATCTATGAGCGTACCGCAGCTTATGGCCATTTTGGTCGCGAACTGGAAGCCGACGGCGGCTTTTCCTGGGAAAAGACGGATATCGTCGACGATTTGAAAGCCGCCGCATCCTGATACGGACGACGACCTGAACGGCGAACAAACCCCACCGCGCCGGCGCATCCTTTATGGGCGGCGGCGAGGCCGTCGTTTGCGCTCGGGCCAACGCGATTTGGTCCAGAAGCTGCTGCCCGAAATCGAAATCGATCTCGAAAATGATAAGGCATTTTCGCTGGCGGCGCTGTTCGCCGACGATGGCCGGCAGGTATGGCTGGAAATCGGCTTTGGCGGAGGGGAACATCTGGCTTGGCAGGCATCCCGTAATCCCGATATCGGCCTGATCGGGTGCGAACCGTATCTAACTGGCGTGGTCAAGCTGCTGACAAAAGTCAGAGCCGCCGGTCTTGAAAATGTGCGCCTGTTCCGGGACGATGCCCGGCTACTGGTCGATTGCCTGCCAAATAAATCGCTCCACCGCGCGTTTATCCTGTTTCCCGATCCGTGGCCGAAGCTCCGCCATCACAAACGCCGCATCGTCTCGGATTCCGTACTCGACCGGTTGGCAGGTGCCCTGGTCGATGGTGCACAGCTGCGGATTGCCACCGACGACCCAGGATATCTGGAATGGATATTGTGGCATATGGGTCGCCGGAAGGAATTCGACTGGCAGGCCCGCTCTCCGGGGGACTGGCGTAATCGCCCCGAAGACTGGCCGCCAACGCGGTATGAGGAAAAAGCGATTGCCAAGGGGTGCAAATGCGCCTTTCTGACCTACACCCGTAAGCCCCGATAAACGCTTGCCATCGGCCCCTCGCGGGACTACGTTAACTTCAATCGACCACATGCCCGGTCAGGGCGAAACAACAGCTTAAATAAGTGGGCCCGGCCCGCTTTTTTTGTTGCCGTTTCGTCAGTGAATTTTAATTGGGCGCGTGGCCGGTAAACGGCTGTTACGGCAGCCGTATATCCAAGGGAAAGAACGGACCGAAACGCCGAAATGAACCAGGTTACCATGATCGGTACAATGATCGAGCCCGTCCTCGACGGCATGGGTTACGATCTTGTGCGCGTCCAGCTCGGCGGCGGACAGGATCCGTGTCTGCAGATCATGGTCGAACGCACCGACCGGGCCGAAATGACCGTCGACGATTGTGCTACCATCAGCCGGCAGATTTCCAAGCTACTGGACGAAGAAGACCCGATTTCCGATGCCTACACGCTGGAAGTCAGCTCCCCCGGTATCGACCGGCCGCTTGTGGGGCTTGGCGATTACGACCGGTTCGCAGGCTTTGATGCCCGGGTGGAAAGCCGGGAAGCGGTTCTGGGACGCAAACGGTTCAAGGGCGTCCTCGGCGGCACCGATGGAAACGAGATTCTGATAGAAGTCGATGGGGAAACCTATGCGGTTCCATTTCACAATATTCACCGCGCCAAGCTGTTGTTGACCGACGAGCTGATCGCGGCAAGCCAAAAGGCGCACACCTGAAAACATGACGAGAGCAAAACAAGGCCAACGGAAGAACGATCATGGTTGATATGGAGAACATTCCGGTTGCGGGATACGACCGGCTGGAGCTGTTGCAGATCGCGGATGCGGTTGCGCGCGAAAAATCGATCGAGGCGGAAGAGGTCTTGATAGCGATGGAAATGGCAATCCAGAAAGCCGCCCGCTCCAAATACGGACAGGAACACGATGTCCGCGCTGAAATCGATCGTAAAAGCGGTGATATAAAGCTGGCCCGGTATCTGGAAGTGGTTGAGGAGATCGAGAACGAGGTCACCCAGATCACACCTAAGGAAGCGCAGACCATGAAGGAAGGCGCGGCTATCGGTGAATTCCTCGTCGATCCTCTGCCGCCTATCGAATTCGGCCGCATCGCCGCGCAGACCGCGAAACAGGTGATCGTGCAAAAGGTGCGTGAAGCCGAACGAAAGCGTCAATACGAGGAATACAAGGACCGGGTGACGGAAATAGTCAACGGCATCGTCAAACGGACGGAATTCGGCAACATAACTGTCGATCTTGGCCGCGCCGAAGGGGTTATCCGCCGCGACGAATCGATTCCGCGGGAATCGCTGCGACCGGGCGACCGGGTGCGCTCCTATATATACGACGTCCGGGAGGAACTGCGCGGGCCGCAGATTTTCCTATCGCGCAGCCATCCCCAGTTCATGGCAAAGTTGTTCGCCCAAGAAGTGCCGGAAATCTATGACGGCATCATCGAAATAAAGTCGGTTGCCCGTGATCCCGGCAGCCGCGCGAAAATCGCTGTGTTGTCGAACGATTCCAGCATCGATCCAGTCGGTGCTTGCGTCGGAATGCGGGGCAGCCGAGTTCAGGCGGTCGTCGGCGAATTGCAGGGCGAAAAGATCGATATCATCCAGTGGTCGCCCGATCCTGCGACATTCATCGTGAACGGTTTGGCGCCGGCGGAGGTGACCAAGGTCGTCCTCGATGAGGAACAGCAAAAGATCGAAGTCGTCGTGCCCGACGACCAGCTCAGCCTCGCCATCGGCCGCCGCGGCCAGAATGTCCGTCTAGCATCGCAGCTGAGCCAGTGGGACATTATGATCCTGACCGAGGACGAAGAATCCGAACGGCGTCAGGAAGAATTCAACTCCAGGTCTCAGATGTTTATCGACGGGCTGGATGTCGATGATGTTCTGGCGCATCTGCTGGTCACCGAAGGCTTCTCCAGCGTCGAAGAAATTGCCTTCGTGCCGTTGGAAGATCTGCTGAATATCGAAGGGTTTGACGATGACATCGCCGAAGAACTTCGCAACCGCGCGAATGCGTTCCTTGCCGAAGAAGAGGAGCGGCTGACCGAAGAACGCCGAAAGATAGGTGTCGAAGATGACGTCGCGGCAATTGCCGGGTTGTCACCGCAGATGCTGGTAACGCTGGGCGAGGCCGGCATCAAAAGCCTCGACGATCTTGGCGATCTTGCGTCCGACGAGCTGATCGATCCCGGCAACCGTGAGGGCGAAGGCCGGGGCGTTCTGGCTGATTACGGGCTAGATGAAGAACAGGCGAATACCATTATCATGGCCGCACGCGCCCACTGGTTCGACGACGAACCGGAACCTGCGGCGGACACCACCGACGCTGCCGATCCCGAAGGGGCGCCGGTGGAAGAGCCGCAGGAAAGCTGAGACAGGGGGGCTGGCATCTACGTGACCGCAGCAACGGTAAATAAGGCGCCCGAACGGCGTTGTATCCAGACGTGGCAATCGGCACCGCGCGACAGGCTTATCCGCTTTGTGGTGTCGCCTGAGGGCGCAGTAGTACCCGATCTGGAAGAGAAACTGCCGGGTCGTGGATTGTGGTTGACCGCGTCCGGGGATATAGTCCGCCGGGCCTGCGCCGAGAACAGATTCTCGAAGGCGGCCCGTCGGAATGTGTCGGTTCCGGATGATTTGCCTGCCCGTATAATTGCATTGTTCGATCGGCGTTGCTTGGATCTTATCGGCCTTGCGCGGCGCTCTGGTGTTGCGGTGTCGGGGTTCGAAAGGGTTCGCGAAGCTCTGGCGTCAGGACGTGCCGCGCTGCTTATCGAAGCTTCAGACGGCGCCGATGATGGGCGGAAAAAACTAAGCCGGATCGCGGCGGGAACCGATACTTTCTCGCTTTGGACGGCCCATCAGCTCGGTGCGCCTTTTGGCCGGGATCGGGCTGTTCATGTCGCCATTTTGGCATCCGGCCTGGCCGAAAGTTTGCGTCGAGATGCAATCCGGCGAGCCGGGCTGGAAAACGAAGACACCGGAAACGGCGTCGCGCTGGAGTTGCAGGAAAGCTGACGGAATATGACTGAAGAAACAGAAAAGACCGACGGCAAGAAAAAGAAGCTCACGCTTTCGCGTCCGGGCAAGCTTGAGTTGAACAAAACTGTCGATGCCGGTCAGGTGCGTCAGAGTTTCAGCCATGGCCGGTCCAAGTCGGTTGCCGTCGAAGTCCGGCGCAAGCGCACGTTCAAGCAGGCCGATGACGGTGGTATGGCCGAGGTTCAAGAGGTGAAGATCGGTGAAGAAGTGCCCGCGCCGGCGGAACCCGTCGCACCTGAACCCGAGGTCAAGAAAGAAACCGCCCCGCCGCGTACCTTGACCGATCAGGAACGCGCCGCCCGCATGCGTGCGCTGGAAGGCGCCCGCCAGACCGAAACAGAAATCGCGGAAAACCAGGCCGAGCGTGAGGCGTTGGAAGCGCGCCGTCGTGAGGAAGAACAGCGCCAGCGCGAAATTGAAAATGAACGCCGCCGCGAAGAAGAAGCCCGCCGCCGCGAGGAAGAAGAAGCCCGCCATCGTATGGAAGAAGAGGCTGCGCGCAGCGCCGCCGAACAGGCGGCCCGACTGGAGGCTGCCGAGGCAGTCGACGCCGCGAAGCCTAAAAGCAAGGGCAAGGCTGAACAGCGTCCCGAAGAAACGGAACAGGAAGAAAAACGCCGGGCCGACGCTCGCAAGCCGACGCCCCGCCGTGGCGATCAGCGCCGCCGTGCCGGTAAGCTGACCATTTCACAGGCGCTGAACGATGAAGAGCGCGTGCGCAGTCTGGCCTCCGTTCGCCGTCAGCGCGAACGGGTCAAGCGTGCCGCCTCTCAACCGAAGGAATCGGTCAAGGTATTCCGCGAAGTCACGATCCCCGACACGATTACCGTTCAGGAACTGGCCAACCGTATGACCGAACGGTCGGGCGACGTGGTTAAGGCGCTGATGAACAACGATATTATGGCCACTATCACACAGACGATCGATGCGGATACAGCAGAGTTGATCGTCGAGGAATTTGGCCATACCGCCAGGCGGGTATCCGAGGCTGATGTAGAAATCGGCCTGAAAGGCGAAGAAGATCAAGAAGGCAACATGAAGTCCCGCCCGCCGGTGGTGACGATCATGGGCCATGTCGATCACGGCAAGACTTCACTGTTGGATGCGCTGCGAGAAACCGACGTGGTATCGGGGGAAGCCGGCGGCATCACCCAGCATATCGGCGCCTATCAGATCGAAATTCCCAGCGGCGACCGGGTTACGTTTCTTGATACCCCCGGTCACGAAGCTTTCACCGCCATGCGGTCTCGAGGCGCCAATGTCACTGACATCGTCGTCCTGGTCGTTGCCGCAGACGACGGCATCATGCCGCAAACGATCGAAGCCATCGATCATTCCAAGGCTGCCGAGGTGCCGATCATTGTCGCGATCAACAAGATGGACCGGCCCAACGCCGATGCGACCCGGGTGCGGAACGAATTGCTTTCGCACGAACTGGTCGATGAATCCATGGGTGGCGACATCCTGTCCGTGGAAGTATCCGCCGTCGAAAAGACCAATCTCGACACGCTGCTCGAAGCCATCGTGCTTCAATCGGAACTTCTGGAAATTAGCGCAAATCCGGACCGCAGCGCCGAAGGCGTGGTCGTCGAAGCCAAGATCGAAACCGGCCGGGGTTCTGTCGCCACGGTTCTGGTGCAGCGCGGCACGCTGAATGTCGGGGATATCGTCGTCGCCGGTTCCCAATGGGGCAAGGTGCGGGCGTTGTTGGATGACGCGGGTGAACGCGTTGATGCTGCGCTGCCGTCTGCGCCGGTTGAAATTCTGGGTCTGAATGGCACGCCGAACGCCGGAGATGAATTTGCAGTGGTCGAAAACGAAGCGCGCGCCCGTGAAATTACCGAATTCCGCGAACGCCGCGACCGGGATGCCAAGGTGCAGGCCGGCGCCCGAGGCACGCTGGACGAAATGTTCAGCCAGATTCAGGCCGGTGAGGTCAAGGAAGTGCCGATCGTGGTCAAGGCGGACGTCCAGGGTTCTTTAGAAGCGATTATGCAAAGTGCCCAGAAACTTAGCACGGATGAAGTCTCGGTTAGTGTTCTCCACACCGGTGTCGGCGGCATCAATGAGTCCGACGTGGCGCTGGCCCAGGCATCGAATGCGATGTTGGTCGGCTTCAACGTCCGTGCGAACGCGCAGGCCCGCAAATTGGCTGAGGGCGAAGGGGTGGACATTCGCTACTACGCGATCATTTACGATCTGATCGACGATTTGAAATCGATGCTGACCGGCATGCTGGCGCCGCAGATTAGGGAAACTTTCCTCGGCAATGCTGCGATTAAGGAGGTCTTCAACATCTCCAAGGTGGGCCGGGTTGCTGGCTGCGAGGTTACCGAAGGCGTCGTCCGCCGGGGCGCGAGCGTGCGTTTGCTGCGCGACGATGTCGTTATTCACGAGGGCAAGCTGTCCACCTTGAAACGCTTTAAGGACGAGGTCCGCGAAGTCACCCAGGGCTTTGAATGTGGCATGGCCTTCGAAAACTACCAGGACATCCGGGCCGACGACGTCATCGAATGCTTCGAGGTGGAGGAGATCGCCCGTACCCTGGATGACTAGGGTCGGTTCGATGTCGCGGAAGCGATAACAAATTATCGGAAGGAATTAATGAAGCGCGGCGAGTCCAGATCCCGCAGCCAGCGGCAATTGCGTGTCGGCGAGGTGATCCGTCATGCTCTGTCGCAATTGCTGGAACGTGGCGAGGCCCACGATCCGGGTCTGGATGGCGTGTCGATCACGGTCACCGAGGTCCGCATAAGCCCCGATCTGCGTAATGCGACCGCCTTCGTGATGCCATTGGGTGGTTTCGATACAACCAAAGTGCTTGAGAGCCTTTCCCGCGCCGCGCCGTTTTTTCGCCGGCGCATGGCTCAATCGGTTCAGTTGCGGCGGTTGCCCGCTCTGTCCTTCGAACTGGACGGCAGTTTTGATAACGCCCAGCACATTGATACGCTCCTTCGTACCCCGGCGGTCAGCTCGGATGTCGATGCGTCGCGGGATACCGAGGGCCCCGGCAGAGACGATGGCCCGTAAACGAAAGGGCCGCCCCGTCAGCGGCTGGGTTGTCATGGACAAGCCCGCCGGGCTGACATCGACCCGGGCAGTTGGGCGCGTGCGCCGGATACTAGATGCCCAGAAGGCCGGACACGCGGGGACGCTGGATCCCCTTGCCACTGGGATCTTGCCGATCGCCCTGGGCGAAGCGACTAAAACCGTGCCCTATGTTATGGACGGGGAGAAAACCTACCGGTTTTCGGCGGTTTTTGGCGAAGAGCGCAATACCGACGATCTCGAAGGCCGCGTTACTGCTACCAGCGACCATAGGCCCACCGATGCCGAAATCCTTGGAATTTTGCCGAATTTCACCGGGCGTATCAGGCAGGTGCCGCCGATGTATTCCGCCATCAAGATCCGGGGCGAACGTTCCTACAAGCTGGCCCGGGCCGGGGAGGGGGAGACCCCGCCTCCGCGCGAGGTCGACATATCATCGTTCGAGATGGTGGCCCGGCCCGGTGGAGACCGGGCCGTATTCGACGTAACCTGCGGCAAAGGCACGTATATTCGCAGTCTGGCCCGCGATCTGGGCCGGGCGCTTGGTTCAGCTGCCCATGTGGCCGACCTGCGCCGGACCCGGTGCGGGCCGTTCGATGAAAACCATGCGATTTCGCTGGATAAACTAGGGGAAACCGTGCTATGTGCCCCCTCGCAAGATTGCTTGCTGCCCGTCACGACCGCGCTGGACGACATCCCGGCACTGGCCATGACGGAAACCCAGGCCGGTAACCTGCGTCACGGACGCACGGTCCGGGCGCGAAGCAGCGGCACTTTCTTCGTCGATGCGAACCAGTTGGACGCTTTACGTGACGGGGATGTGCTGTGTGCCATGAAAGGGGAAACCCCCGTCGCGCTCGCCTGTCTCGAAGGAGAGGACATCCGACCGATACGGGTTTTCAACCTCGAAAGCGCTCACTTTGACGGCGTGGAAACGGAGTAGACGATGTCGATTACGCAAGAGCGCAAGGCGGAACTCATTGGAGAGTATTCCACCGGCGAACAAGATACGGGCTCGCCCGAGGTTCAGGTCGCTTTTCTTTCCGAACGTATAGTAAACCTGACCGAACATCTGAAAGAGCACAAAAAAGATTTCCACTCGCGTCGCGGCCTGCTGATGATGGTCGGCCAGCGTCGGCGCCTGCTGGACTATCTCAAGCGCAAGGATCAATCGCGCTATGAGACTTTGATTGGCCGTCTGGGACTCCGGCGCTGATCATCTACCCGGTTTCGTAACCGTGTTTTGTCCAGCCCATGCTTTCGGGCCGTCGATTGCGCCTACACGAAATCCGGTTCATATGTTGCGGCCATGGGGGCCGCGCGGAAAGTCCGGCAAGGGTTCGAACGCCCGCCGGCCGTGCCAGCCAAGTACGGCGCGAAAACCCGGCCAGGTCGCATAGGGCGGCGGGCCCGAGGAAGGAATGGAAGATATGTTCACAGTTCATCGTAAGGAAATTGAATGGGGTGGGCGCACGCTGTCCATCGAAACGGGCAAGATCGCCCGGCAGGCCGACGGCGCCGTCATGGTGACCTACGGCGAAACCAAGGTGCTGTGCACCGCCGTGGCGCAAAAATCGCCCAAGCCGGGGATCGATTTTTTCCCGTTGACCATCAACTACCAGGAAAAGACATTTGCCGCTGGTAAGATTCCAGGCGGCTTTTTCAAACGCGAAGGACGTCCTTCCGAAAAGGAAACGCTGACCTCGCGTTTAATCGACCGGCCGCTTCGGCCGCTGTTTGCGGACGGTTTCCGCAACGAAACCCAGGTTATCTGCACCGTGATGGCGCACGATCTGGAAAACGACCCGGATATCGCGTCTCTGGTTGGTGCGTCCGCTGCGCTGACGATTTCGGGCATTCCCTTCATGGGGCCGATCGGGGCGGGACGCGTGGCCTATATCGACGGCGAGTATGTTCTGAACCCGCTTCAGGAACAGATGACTGAAACCGATCTAGACATGGTCGTCGCTGGCACCGCCAATGCTGTCAACATGGTGGAATCGGAAGCCAACGAACTTTCCGAGGAAATCATGCTGGGCGCTGTGATGTTTGCACACAAATCCTTCCAACCGGTGATCGACATGATCGTATCGCTGGCCGAGGAATGTGCCAAGGAACCCTGGGACCTTCCGGAACCGCCGGCCGATCAGGACAACCTGTTGGGGCGGGTGCGTGCTGCCGCTGAAGATGGGCTGCGTGACGCCTATAAAGAAACGGTCAAACAGGCCCGTGTCGAGAAAATCGGTGCTGCCAAGGAAGCGGCGATGGAAACCTTCGCCGATGACGACGAAGGCATCCAGGAACGCGCTAAGGGCATGCTGAAAACGGTCGAAAAAGACATCGTGCGTAACGCGATCCTCGACACCAAACAGCGGATTGACGGCCGCGATCTCGAAACGGTCCGTCCGATCGAGGCCGAGGTCGGCATTCTGCCTCGCGCCCACGGATCAGCACTGTTCACCCGGGGCTAAACCCAGGGCATCGTTACAGCGACGCTCGGCACCGGCCAGGACGAGCAGATCATCGATGCGCTGGAAGGCGAATACCGCGAACACTTTCTGCTGCACTACAACTTTCCGCCCTATTCCGTGGGCGAGGCCAGCTTCCTGCGGTCACCCGGCCGTCGCGAAATTGGCCAAGGCAAGCTGGCGTGGCGGGCGATCCGGGCACTGTTGCCGGCAAAGGAAGACTTCCCCTACACCATGCGCGTGGTTTCCGAAATTACGGAATCTAATGGCTCGTCGTCGATGGCGACGGTCTGCGGCACGTCGCTGTCGCTGATGGATTCGGGCGTGCCGCTACGCCGTCCGTGTGCCGGTATTGCGATGGGTCTCATCAAGGAAGACGAACGGTTTGCGGTTCTGTCCGATATCTTGGGCGACGAGGATCACCTCGGCGACATGGACTTCAAGGTGGCGGGAACCGAGGAAGGAGTCACCGCTCTTCAGATGGACATCAAGATCACCGGGATCACCGAGGAGATCATGCAGGTCGCGCTGGAGCAGGCGAAGGGCGGCCGGTTGCACATCCTTAGTGAGATGTCGAAGGCGTTGAGCATCGGCCGTGAAGAGGTCAGCGATTTTGCGCCCCGCATCACCACTTTCTCGATTCCGAAGGACAAAATCCGTGAAGTGATCGGTACCGGCGGCAAGGTCATTCGCGAAATCTGCGAATAAACCGGCGCCAAGGTCGATATCGAGGACGACGGAACGATCAAGGTGTCGTCGGCTGATAACGCTGCCAGCGAAGCCGCTGTAAACTGGATCAAGGGTATTGTCGCCGAGCCGGAAATTGGTCACATCTATACCGGCAAGGTGGTGAAGGTTGTCGATTTCGGCGCGTTCGTGAACTTCATGGGATCGCGCGACGGTCTAGTCCACATTTCCGAGCTGGAAAACCGTCGGGTTGGAAAGGTGACAGATGTCGTCAACGAGGGCGATGAGGTGAAGGTCAAGGTTTTGGCCGTCGACGATCGCGGCAAGGTCCGCCTGTCGATGAAAGTGGTCGACCAGGAAACCGGTGAAGACATTTCCGACGAGGCCAAGGAAAAGGCCGAAGCCGCAGACGGGTAGCTCACCAGATAACAAACGGCCAGTTCTCACCACCGATTTGGGTGGGAGGACTGGTCGTTTTCAAATCTCTTAATATAATATTCTACAGACGGCTGATTTGCCCGGGAGAACGGTACTGAAACCGCTGAAACCTCTTGTCATTTCCGGCAAAGAGGTCGCCCCTCTTGTGGAGGGCGGCAAGGGTATTGCCGTGTCCAACGGCGAGAGCTCGGGTGCGTGGGCAGCCACCGGCGGGGTCGGCACGTTTTCCGGCGTCAATGCCGATTCCTACGATGAAAACGGGAAGCTAATCCCGGTGATCTATCAGGGACGAACCCGTCGCGACCGTCACGAAGAATTACTGGCCTATGCCATTCAGGGCGGTATCGCCCAGGCCCGGATCGCCCATGACATGGCCGGCGGCGAAGGCCGCATTCACATGAACGTCTTATGGGAAATGGCAGGAGCAGAACGGGTGCTCGATGGCGTGCTGACCGGCGCACGGGGTCTGATCCACGGGGTGACCTGCGGCGCCGGCATGCCATACCGGATTGCCGAGATTTCTGCCGATTACGGCGTCTATTACTACCCCATCGTTTCCTCGGCCCGCGCGTTCCGTGCGCTGTGGAAACGCGCCTATCACAAATTCCCCCAATGGCTGGGCGGCGTGGTCTATGAGGACCCCTGGCGAGCTGGCGGCCATAACGGGCTGTCAAACAGTGAAGACCCCCAAAAACCCGAAGATCCGCGTCCGCGGATCGTCGAACTTCGCAAGATGATGAATGGCCTGGGTCTCGACCATGTGCCGATCGTGATGGCCGGCGGAGTCTGGTTTCTGCGCGACTGGGAGGACTGGATCGAAGATCCGGATATCGCGCCGGTGGCCTTCCAATTCGGAACCCGGCCGCTTCTGACCCAAGAAAGTCCCATTTCGAAAGAATGGAAACGCCGTCTTCTGGATTTGGAAGAGGGTGATGTTTACCTGAACAAGTACAGCCCGACCGGGTTCTATTCGTCCGCTGTGCATAATGTCTTTATGAACGAATTGAAGGAACGGTCCGGCCGCCAGATTGCTTTTGCCGAAGAACCGGTCGGTGAATTGTCCGAAGAATTTCAGATTGGGCTGCGCGGCCGGCGGATTTACTTAGCCCCTGCAGACCGAAAGCGGGCGGAAAAGTGGATGTCAGAAGATTTTACAGAAGGCATGCGCACGCCGGATTCGACTGTCATTTTCGTGACCCAGGAAAAGTCCAGGCAGATCAGGACGGATCAATCCGAATGCATGGGCTGTCTGTCCCAGTGCCAGTTTTCCAACTGGGCTCAGAACGAACTGGGGACGACGGGTCGGCGGCCCGATCCGCGCTCTTACTGCATCCAGAAAACCCTACAGGATATTGCCCACGGCGAAACGGTGGACGAACAACTGATGTTCGCCGGTCATAACGCCTACAAGTTCCGGGAGGATCCGTTCTATTCGAACGGGTTCATTCCCACGGTGAAGGAATTGGTTGACCAGCTACACACCGGGAACTGAACCGGCATAGGTCTGTGTGCAAGCGCTGCAGTTTGGACAAATTCCAAAAGGTGTGATTTCCACCTGGAACTTTTGGCTTTAAATCGGATCCAATGCGCCTTATACGGAGTAAATGGCATTGCCCGGCACCCATAAACGGCCCTATAGCGGTGTGATTTCCCGCCTGAAGAATGCGGGGCTTCGGCCCACGCGACAGCGGATT
>MDTA01127567.1_pt1 | contig 13712 bp, 14 predicted proteins | sample 811151 | NCBI WGS metagenome assembly MDTA01 (sample SAMN05326648, study PRJNA326480) | marine metagenome | isolation source: seawater | place: Indian Ocean: South | collected 2010 | reverse complement strand
TATTCATTAATCCCATAACATTGGTATTAAAATAAGAACTTGGGGCGTGGTAAGAGTAAGGGATACCTATAAGAGCTGCTAGATTCAAGACACATTTAACATTGTTTAAATTATTTCTAATAAAATCAGCATCTCTAATATCTCCATGTACCAATTCAACTTCTTTTAAAATTTTTTTTGGCATTGTGTCAATCCATCCCCAATTATTAAATGAATTATACTGCACCAAACCTTTGACTGAATAATTATTTTTCACTAAATCTTCTATTAAATGAGATCCTATAAAACCTTCTGAACCAGTAATAAAAATTTTTTTCATTTTAATTTGCTAATTATTTTGATGTATTCTGACAATACATTATCTTCACTAAAAGTATTAATATAATTATCTATATTATTTTTTTTTATTGGCCTACTCAAAGAATTGGCTATTTCTTTTGATAATAATATTGGTTGTTTTTGAGGTATTAATTTTCCAAATTTTCCATTTTGAAGAATTTCTGCAGGCCCATACTTGCAATTAGTACTAATTATATTTGGCTGAAGAATTAAAGCCTCTATTAGTGAAGTTGGCAATCCTTCAGAAATTGATGACAAAACAAATAAATCTGCATTTTTAATAAATGTATAAGGATTATCAACATATCCTAAAAGAAATACATTTTTATTTAATTTTGTATCATTAATTAATTTATTAAGTTGTTTATATAATATGCCTTCACCTATAATATATAAATTAGCATCAACTACTTCGATAAGAAATTTCATAGACTTGATTAATGTTTCATAATCTTTTTCCCAAGTTAATCTTCCTACAGCTACTATATTTTTATTTTTGTTATTAAATTCTTTAGGGATATTTAAAGTAGACAATTTTTTAATATATTTAATATCAATTGGATTAAAAATTTTTTTTATTTTTTTATTATCTATGAATAAATATTGCTTAATTTCTTCATAAACACCAAATGATGGTGTGATAATAAAATTTAAGAATGGATATAAAATTTGTGATAAGAAGGTTATTAAATAAAATGAAATATATTTCTTTGTATAAAGTTTGTGATTTGAAAAAGTATTAGTTTCAATACTTATTAGATAATGTTTTCTCATAAGTAACAAATTCACTATAATTAGAATTATGTTTATATGCTTAAGAGAAGATATACATATCATTTTATTTGATTTTAATAAAAAATTTAAAATGGTAAAAAAAGAATAGAAAGTTCTTTTTTTGTTAAAATTAATAATATCTACTCTAGAGTTTAAATCATAATTTTTTTTTATATCTGAAAGAATGACTAATTTAACAGTAAATTCATTTTTAATAAATAAATTTGCTAAGTTAACAGTTAAATTTTCTGCACCACCTTTTTTAAGGTGAGGAATAAACAAACAAATCGTCTTATTATTTTTCATTTGTATATTTTAAAAATAATTAATTTTTGAAAATTTATTTTTTTAATGATTTTCAATTTTAAAAAATTTATTAAAAATTTTAAAAAATTTAATTGTCTTATATATAAAAAGCATTTTAATAATATTATATATTGCTCAAATTCATCTAAATATTTTGACTCATAAAATAAGTCTTTTCTATATTTATTTAAAAGGAATTCCATTTCATTAATAATTATTTTTCTGTTTACATTTATCTTATTATTTTCATGAAGTCTTTTGTGGGCTATAGGTTTTTGACAGCACAATATTTTATTTTTTTTTGATATTCTAATTGCTAAATCAAAATCCTGAATTGTTTCAATATCTTCATCAAATAACTTATTTATATCTTCAATAATATTTCTTCTAATAATAATTGTCATCATTCCAATGACATATCTTTGCAAAAGTTTATTTAATATATAGCCTTCAGGTAATTTTGTATTAAACATTACTATTTTTTCATTTTGCTTAACTTTTCGAGGTGGAAAACCATAAATTGCAGTTTTGTTTGTAAAATTATTTACATAGAAATTTCCATAAACTAATCCGATACTTTTATCTTTAAACAATTTAATTTGCTCAGATAACTTAAATGGCTCCCACCAATCATCTACATCGAGAAATGCTATAAATTCTCCTTGAATTTTTGCAACAGCTAGATTTCTTGCTACCGATAATGGTAAATGCTCGGTAGATTTGAAATATTTTAATCTGCTATCATTAGATCGTAGCTTTAGATAAATATCCTCAGTTTTATCATTAGAAAGATTATTCCAAAAGATAAGTTCCCAATTTTTATAGTCTTGAGAAATAATACTATTAATAGATTTTTCAATAAACTTCTCTCCATTATAACAATTCATTATTATACTAATCAATTCAGTTTTCATAAATATTGATATAAATTAATGTTTTTAGAATAAAAATTAAATGTATCTTCAATTGTTTGTTCCAAATTATTTACTAACTCAAAACCAGTTTTTTTTAACAAACTGATATCATAGTTAAAATCATCATTTGAATCATTTTCAAAATTATAATTAATCGGTAATTTATGATTATATAGTTTATAATAAATTTCTTTAACTACATTTGCTGCTTGTAAAATACTTAATGTTATATCCGAACCAATATTTATAATTTGAATATTTTTAAATTTATTTTCATTGTTAATAATATAATCTATGACATTTAAAAAATCATATAATGTTATAAAGTTTCTTTTAAAATTTTTTTTTGATAATATATTAATTTTTTTTGATTTTAAGGCACTTAAACAAAATGAGTTAAATAATAAACTTGCAGAATTACTGTCAAAAATTTGACTACAACCAAAAACATTAGAAATTCTTAATATTTTTAAATTAATTTTATTTTTATTAGAAATTAAATAGTTTTCTGCATTAATTTTATTTTTAGCATAAGGTGATTGTATGTTTGACGTTGGAGTTTTTTCATTAATAACACCCTTTAAATTATTACTATAAACATGAGCTGTAGAAAAAAAAATAAAATTTTTAATATTTTCTTTTACACAGGTATCAAATAATTTTTTTGTAAGATCATAATTGATAATTCTTGATAGATTTTTCTCCTTATATGATCTATTTGCATTTAAAGCTGCTGTATGAATTACTGTATCTACACCTTCAAGTATTTCAGAAAAATTATTATCTATGCTAGCATAATTATAAACTGCAAATTTATTTACATCATAAAAATTGTCTATTAATTTACTAGATAAAATTTTTATATTATTTTTTTTTTTTCTAAATAATATATTTGAAGCTAAATAACCCGATCCGCCTGTAATAAGTAATGACATTTAAATGTCCCATGGAGCTTTTTTATTATTCCACAACTTATTTAAACTATCATAATCTCTTCTAGTATCCATAGGCTGCCAAAAACCATTATGCTTAAAAGACATAAGTTGTTTATCTTTTAATGCTCTTAGAATTGGTTCACGCTCTAACATTTCGTTTTTATTTGATAAATAATTAAAAAATTCAGGCTCAAAAACAAAAAAACCTCCATTAATCCATCCATCAGTAATTTGGGGCTTCTCTTCAAATTTTACAACTTTGTTATTGCTTATTTTTAATTCACCAAATCTAGCTGTTGGTCTGACAGCAGAAAGAGTTGCAAATTTTTTGTTTTTAATATGAAAGTTTAGTAATTGTTTTATATTAATATTTGATAAACCATCTCCATACGTCAAAAAAAATCTTTTATTATTAATATATTTTTTTAATTTCATTAATCTTTTTCCAGTTAAAGAGTTAATGCCTGTCTCAATTAGAGATACTTTCCAATTAATTTTCGTACTTTCAATGTGATCAATTTCACCAGAATTTAAATTAACTGTAAAATTTGAATTTTTATAATAATAATTATAAAAATATTCTTTTATAACTTCTGATTTATAACCAAGTGCAATAACAAAATCATTAAAACCAAATTTGGTATAGTAATTCATTATATGCCAAATTATCGGTCTATTGCCAATAGGAAGCATAGGTTTTGGAATATCTTTGTTTATATCAGAAATTCTAGTTCCAAATCCACCAGCAAGAATAATAACTTTCATTTTTTCCAATCATATTTCAGGTATTTAATAGGATAATTAATTACCTCTTTATCATCATAAACAATATTTGATAAATTTGCTAACAAACTTTTACCTTTTTTTATACCCTTAAAGCCAAACAAAATATTAGGAGGTACTGTCAAAACTTTTACATTTTTTTCACTAAGTATTACTTCTTTATATTTATTAAATTTTTCATCAAAGAATACAAATTTGACTTTACCTATTGGAACAATTAATTGCATAGTCATTTTTGTATGTAATTTCCATGCTTTAATTTTATTATAATTTATAAATGAAAAATATATTTCACCAAAACCAGAAAAAGTTTTCGATTTTTTATTAATAAATTTTATCAAATCTCCTTTAGAATTATTAATTCTTTTCGAAGAGTTGATTTTTAAAAATTTTATTGAACTAGTTTCCAAAAAGAAAATCCTTTATTTGATTAATAGTAAATTTCTCAATTTCTTTTTTTGAATATTTGTAATTATAATACCATTTTGAAGTATAATTAATTGTATCCTTAATATTTAATTTTGGACTCCATGAGATTAATGATTTGGATTTATCAGAATTTAAAACTAGTAAGTTTGACTCATAATTTTTAAACTTATTATTGTTTAAAATTTTTATTTTTAGATTTTTAAAATTATATTTTAGTAAATTGACTATTTTTATTACACTATATGGTTTTTCATTTATATTTGGGCCAAAATTAAAAGATTCACCATTGATATTCTTTTTTTTGTTTAAATAAAATGCTAGGTGTAAATAACCATTCAAAGGTTCTAAAACATGTTGCCATGGTCTAGTTGAATTTTTATTTCGGATTATAACAGTTTTATTTTTTAACCATGCTTTTGCGCAATCAGGTATGATCCTGTTTTTGTTCCAATCACCACCACCTATTACATTGCCTGCTCTAGCAGAAGCAATTTTAATATTTTTTTTATTTTTTAAAAAAGATTTGTAGTAGGATGAAAATAGTATTTCTGTTGATGCTTTAGATGCGCTATAAGGATCTACACCACCTAAAATATCATTTTCACGATACCCCCAAATCCATTCATTATTAAGATAACATTTATCGCTTGTAACAATTATACATGTACATTTATTTTTTAATTTTTTTAAGTATTCAAGTAAATTTAAAGTACCAATTAAATTTGTTGTCCATGTCTTAGATGGATCTAAGTACGATTCATTTACAAGAGATTGAGCAGCTAGATGAAAGATTATTTCAGGTTTAATTTTATCAATATTTTTCTTTAAATTTTTATAATCACGAATATCACATCTAATATCTTGAACTAATTTTTTTTTTATTTTTAAAATTTCAAAATTACTAGGTTTAGTTGGTATAGTATCTGATATACCATAAATTTTTGCATTTAAGCTTGAGAGAGTTAATGATAACCATGATCCCTTAAAACCTGTATGACCAATTACGAGAATTTTTTTATTTTTAAAATAATTATAATTCATTCACAATATTCATTACAAATTTTTCAAACATATTTATTCCTTCAATAGATCCAAGATCATATTTTATAAAAACTTTTGATGGTAAAACAGTTTTTTTGTTTTTAATTAAATAGTTTATCCCAGGTCCTATAAAATATTCATTTTTAAAATTTGGTTTGTTGTTAAAAAGATTTTGAATCATTTTTTTTAAAGTTTTACCATTTTTAAAAATATATACACCGGCAGTAGCATAATTAGAGATTAGTTTTTTTTCAACTATTTTTAAAATTTTATTATTTTCAATTTTTGCAAAAGAAGATGAAGAGTTAAAATTGATATATATTGGAACTCCAACATCAGCCTTTTTCATATTAGGAAATTCAAAATCTAAATATTGATCTGCATTAATTATTACTACAGTGTTATCATTATTTATAACTTCTAATGATTGTCTTACCGAATCAGCTGGACCTTGTGGCAATTCTTCAGTAATGATAAATTTATAATTATTTTTTAATTTATTATCTTTTAATACTGAAACAATTTTTTTTTGAAAATTAAATTCAATATTATGTTTTTTTTGTATTATAAAAATAAAATTATCTTTTTTATTAATATTTTTTCTAATACTTAGAAAAAACCACTCAATAGATAGTCTATTATAAATTTTTATAAAATTTTTATGTTTTCCAATAGATTTTACTCTTGTTCCATTGCCTGCCAGTGGAAATATCCAGGTTTTTTTTTCCATAATACTAATTGTTTATTAAGCTTTTTGGTTTAAATTTAATATAATTTTTTTCATGTTTACTTATTTTAAAAAAACTATTTAAATAATTAATATATTTATTTGAGACATCAAACTTATTCTTTTTTATAAAACTATTAGACATCTTTCTTGAAAAATTTTTAATATTTTTTAAATTTATAGGCACTACTAATTCCTTTTTATTATTAAATTTTGGATTTAAAATTGTCATTGCAAAATTTTTGTTATCTATTTTAAAATTATTTATAATTTGACGACCAATTTTTTCAGCATAATAATAATCAAAATTTAATGACTCAGCAAAACTTTGTCTTTGCATAATTGTAGGTATGAACGATCTTGAATTAATTTTCATTTTTTTAATAAGTTTATTAACTATTAATTGACTTACCGTTATTTTGGAAGAACCATAAGATATTTGTCCTCTTGAATCATAATGTTTTCCAATATTTCCAAAATTATAACCTTCAGAAGTAATTATTATTGCTCTATCGTATTTTACAAGTAAATTATCTAGATAATCATAAAACTTGTTTTTAGCTTTATTATCCTCAGGTAATAAAATCATCAGAGGTAAATTGTGATCAATATCAGCAAGTCTCGTAGCCCCAGCAATATAACCAGTATTTCTTCCAAATGTTTGAGCAACTAAGACTTTATCATGGGAATAAGCTCCTTTATTTTCAATATCCAATAAGTAGGTATATTTTTTCCAAAGATTTACACAACTTGGGAAACCTGGTGTAAAAAAAAGTTGTTTACAATTTTCATCACCCAAATCGTTATCAACTGTTTTTGGTGCAAAAGCAAAATTTATCTTATCATTAAAGTACAAATTTAATTTTTTAGTTTGTTCTAATGTTCCATTACCTCCAATATTAACTATGTAGTTAATATTAAATTTATCTGCAATTTTTCCAATATGGTTTAATTGTATTTGATTTAATTTATTAATTCTTGAAGTGCCAATAACAGCAGAACCAGGTAGTTTTTTGATTTGTTCAAGAAAATTATTTGATAATTTAGATATATTCTTTATTTTATTATTTAATAAACCTTCAATTCCTCCAATAGCTACATATATGTTATCAAAAAACTTTTTATTATATGACTCTTTAATTATACCATATAAAGTTGAATTTATAACAGTAGTTGTTCCACCTGACATCATAATTAATAAATTTTTCTTCATTTTAAAATAGCTGCTTTTGTTTTAATTTACCTTCCTCCAATATCCACTTTTCCTTATAGTTAGTTTGTTCCCACTGTATATTTTCATTATTAATTAATGAAATCCAATCAGAAAATTCTATACATCTTGATGATTTAGTTGCATATGACCTGTAGTATCTTTTTTCAAAAATACTATCATCATATTTATTCCAAATTAAATCAAGTGAATCAGCATCAATAACACAAAAATAATCTTTTAAAAAATTCCAATAATCTTTAAGGGTCCATTTTAAATGATGCCCTAATGCACTCAAATATCTTGAACACAAAAAAATTTCAGAAATTACAGGTGTATCATTTATTATAGGTTTATTAATATCTATTTTCATCAATTTTAAACTTTCATAATAATTTTTTGAATTCCAATAGATTAGTAAGTCATCAATATGGCCAAATTGTAAAGTGTCAGTTACGCCATATATTCTATATTTACAAGTTGTCATACTGGTCACCAAAATTCTTTTTTGTTGTATTTTATTATTTGGAGGAAATTGATTTAACAATGAGTATAGATAATTAAGAGTATTATTTTTATAAATTCTCCAATCAGTTCTAGTTTTTAATATATATTTTGCTCCTAAAGATTTTGCAGCAATTATTCCGTTGTATGTTGATAAAATTTGAAAATCTGTATTTCTATATTTACCAAAATTTTCATTATTTGGAACTTGATTAATTATTACTTTTATATTTTTATATTTTTTTTCTAAATTGATTATTTCACTATTAAAAGACCATGTAGAGATAATAATGTTAGTATTTGGAAAAATTTTTAGATAAATTAATATTGTTTCTTTAACAAAATTTTCAATATTTTTAATTGGGCCTTGTATTATAACGCAATAATCTGAATCATTCTTCAATATATAGTTTTCGTTTTTGAAATCCTTTGAAAATTTAGGGCGTAAATGAATAGATAAATAGTAGTTTTTTAGTCTATATATTAGCCAACCCTCATAATTATTAAGAAATTCAAATCTTTTAATCTTTAGAGCAATTGGTGAAAAAAAAGAAATATTTAATTTTTTTAGAAAGTTTTTAAAATTATTCTTTATTATATTATACATGTTCTTTAATTAATTTTTTCCATTTTGCTAAATTTGTATTTCGATAAAATAGTGGTTCTGATTCTGAAATTGTAAAATTTTTTAAATTTCTTAATATATCATTTAATTCAATAATATTTGAAAAATAATAAACGTTAGACTTATCATTTAATGTAGAAAAATTAAAATTGTTTCCATCCAGATAATTTATAAGTGTTAAATTCCTTTCATATAATTCAGATAAAGTAGAGCTTATAGATCCAATTGCTATATTTATATTATTTTGATTGATAATATCATGTATATTATTTTCAGATATATTTAAATTAGAGTTTTTAAAATTATATAATTTGAACCTATTGGTTGGATGAGGTTTAAATATAATTTTTATATTTTTATTACTCAATGAATTTATACATTCTAACATTTTGTTAGTAGTTAATTTATCTATATCTCCTATCAATAAAATAGTATTAAGGTTGTAATTTCTATAGTTTTTAATCTTACCATATTCTTTTTGATATCTTAAAGCTTCAACAACAATAGAAATATTATTATTGAAGAATTTTTTAGTTTTTTTATCCATGGGATTAATCGCAATAATATTTGGAAGTAATAAATTACCAGATTTATTGATATCATAATATCTTAAATCCCAATAACGTATTGTAGAATGAGCACATCCAATAAGATTTCTATGTTTATTTTTTTTCCAAACTTGAATAAATATTTTTTCCCAACATAAATTTTCATACAAATAAATACCTAAATCTATTTTTTTATGAGTTTTCAAATAGTTATCAAAGACTTTAAAATATAAAATATTTTTAAATAAATTTATTCCATTTAAAGATTCATTATAACTTAATTTTAAAAAACTTAATTTAAAATTAAAAATTTTATTAATTTTGTCAAAATTATAATTTGGACTCAGGCTTATAAGAAAAAATTTAAAATAAAGAAAAAATGCAAAAATTAAATCTAATAAATAATATTTATCATTTATAAAATTTGTATTAATATTATGTTTATTTTTATAAATTTTTTTACTATCATTATTTAATATATTTATTAAATTTAAATTATAACTTCCATTAATCTCTGAGAATAAATTTCCCCAATATGTGTTAAGATATTCATTTTTATTAAACAAATTATGATGTTTATTTAAATAATAATTTTGAATTAAGATATTTTTACTATTTGAAATATTTAATTTTTCTTTTGATAATTTAAACCTAAAAAAAATTAAATAAATAAAATAAATAAATACTTTAAATAAATTTTTGTAAGTATTAATTATTTGTAATGTGGATATATAAAATGTAAATTTCTGAAAAAAATTGATATTAAATTTATTAATAAACTTAATATTTTTTTTTTTACATAAAAGCTTTATATTTTGTATCAAATAAATATTTTGAGAATATAGTTCTATTTTTTTTATTTTATTACTTTCAAGATAATATTCTAGTGCTAAAAATTTCATATTATTGAAAAAATCACGTGATGAAAAAACATTTTTTTCATTTATTTTATTAGCTAACCAAAAATTAATATTCGATGATATAAATCTATTAAATATATAAGTATTTTTAATTTTTGTTTTATTAAATTGATTAAATAAATTTAAAAATATTTCTTTGAATAAAGCGCTATTCTTCTCAATATAATTAATAATTGAAATGGTATATTGATCTTCTAATCTGTCATCCCAACATATTTTATTTGATAAATTTTGAATATTAAAATGACCCTTTTCAAAAATTATAATTGAGTTAGAACTCATTTATTTAGAATTTTTTCTACTTTTTTTATATCATTTTTTACATCTACAGATTGAACAATATTATTTGTTAATTGCATATAAACTTTTTCACCATGCTCTAAAACTCTTAACATATCGATGGACTCCTCAAGTTCTAAATCTAGTGTTTTTAAATTATTATAATATATTAAATAATCTCTTCTAAAAGGTATTACACAAATTTGTTTAAATGCTTTAATTTTTTTATTTTTTATAGGTATTGGCAATCTAGAAAAGAATAATGCAAAATTATTTTTATCTGTAACAACTTTTATGCAATTTTTATCGTTTAATTCAGAATCTTTATTAATTTTACCTTTTAAATTTACTACATTAATATTTTTAAATTTTACAAATGGGAGAATTGATTCCGTAATCATTTTACTTTTTATTAAAGGCTCATCACCTTGAATCATTACTACAATATCAAATTTTTTGTTGGTTTTTTTCTCATACTTTAATAACGCTTCTGCAGTTCTATCTGATGCTCGTTTATGTTTTTTACTAGTCATAACAACCTGACCGCCGATTGAGAGTATAAATTTTTTAATAATATCATCACAAGTAGCTACAATTACATCAGTAATGTATTTATTTTTTTTCACATTTTTATAAACATGTTGGATCATTGGAATTGAATTAATTTTTACAAGTGGCTTACCTGGAAATCTTGAACTTCCCATTCTAGCTGGAATTACAGCAAGTATTTTTAATTTAATTAATTTATTTTTTTCTTTCGTATTCATAAAATTTTTTTAAACCTTGTTCTAATGTTATAAAATTATTTTTATTTGTTAAAGATTTTAATCTGCTTATATCTGCATAAATTCCTTTTTGATCTCCAGGAGTTGAATCTAGAATATTAGTTTTAGTATTGGGGATTAATTTAATTATTTTTTTTAATAAATGATTAACAGTTGTTTTTACACCTGTACCTAAATTTATTGAATCATAGTCATTATATTGTTTTATTTCTAATAAGTCTATCCAGCTTTCAACTACATCATCAATATAAATAAAATCTCTGTATCTATTAACTGATCCTTTTACATTTATAATTTTATTATTTAATGCTTGTTGTAAATAAATACTTACCATTCCTTGCATTAAGTTGTTCATATTTTGACCAGGCCCATAAACATTAAACATTCTGATAGATAAGGATGTAATATTTTTTTTAAAAACCTTTAAATAATTTTCAGATGCCAATTTACCTACTCCATAACATGAAAGTGGATAATTGACCTCATTTTCTCTAACAGGATTAGGTAAATCAAATTTACCATAGACTGACATTGAACTTGCATAAAGAAATTTATTAATATTGTTTTTCAATGAAAAGTTTATCAAATTCAAAGTAGAAACAGTGTTCATATTTAAATCATCAATAGGATTTATAAAACTTTTTTCTCCCGAAGATTGGCCTCCTAGATGTAGAATTGCATGAATATCAGTGGGCAATTTTGAAATATTTCTTTCATTTGAAAGATCAACTTTTAAAAATTCATAATCATTATATTTATTATTCCTATCATTATTGATATCAATTCCGATTACTTCATATTTATTTTTATCAATTTTTTGTGCTATTTTTTTTGCTATAAAGCCCGCACACCGGTAATAATAATTTTTTTCATTTAATTTTTATAAATAATTGCGATTAGAGTATCACAGTAACCTGTTTCAATTAACCTATTAATATATTTTTTATCTAATTGTTTTCCAAATATTTCAGAGAATTTAGATTGACCACCAGGCTTTCCATATATTTGCCAATACATATGATTAGATAAATCATATCTTTGATCTTTAATTATTTTATATTTATAACCAAGAGAGTCTAAAAAATATTTTAAAGAATTTTGATTGAAATACCAAGGATGAGCAATAGACCAATAAAAATTTTCAAAAGCTTTAGGCTTATAAATAGTATTTAGTGGATCATCTGCATTTGGAATTTCAGCTACTATTATTCCTTTTTTATTGAGCAAATTCATTTGGTTATTTATAAATTCTTTTAAATTAAAAATATGTTCCATCACAAAAAAATGCATAATAACATCTAATTTTTTATTTTTATTTTTTTTTACAAATTCATTTTCATTTTTATAAATTTTTAAATTTTTGCTTATCAAATAATCATAAAATTTTCCTGAAGGCTCAATTCCATAACAATTATAATTTTTCTGAATTAATGGAAAAAGCATAAAACCTGAACTGCATCCATATTCTAATATAGTTTTTTTGCCCTTAATTAAATTTTTTAAATATTTAAATCTTCTTAATTTATTTTCTTTATTTGAAATAATATGCTTTTCTATATCTCTCCAATCATTTTTTCTTTTTGACCGATCACCCATAAATTTTTCAAAGTCTTTTTCATAAAATATTTTTTCTTCTTTTTTATTCAATCTAGGAAAAAGATAAAAAATATCACAATTTAAACATTGATAAAAAGCTCTTTTTTTATTTCCTATTTTTCCAAATATTTTATTGGTTCTGAATTTTTGAAATTTTTTTGAAGCTTTACAAAGAGTGCATGAATGTGAAAAATTCATTATTATTTTTTATTTATTGCGTTGTAAAAGAATACTGCATCTATTGAATAGGCAATAAAAATGAAACCTTGTTTAATTCTTTGATTAAGTTCAGATAAAGATGGTTGAACAACATGTATACCACATGGTTTATTATGTTTTTTTGTTCGTAATAAAATATCATTTATAATTTTATTGTATTTTTTATCTTTAAAATTGATTCCTAAAGACGCACAAAGATCATATGGGCCTATGAAAACGGCATCAACATCTTTATTTTTTAATATATTATCTAAATCTTCATATGCTTCTTTTGTTTCTATAATCGGTACAATTATTATGTCATTTGATTTTTTTTTATATTCATTAAATTTTTTACCAAATAAGTTGGCTCTACTATAACCAACGCCACGTGTACCCTTAGGAGGAAAAAAACAATAACTAATGATTTTTTTTAATTCATTATTATTTTTAATCATTGGAATTATTAATCCAGATGCGCCTGCCTCAAGAGCGTTCTTACAATTTTCTTCAGTACCTTTTGATAATCGAATAAATGGTATTTTACCTCCTTGTTCAATTGATCGAATTATTGTGACAATTGTTTCATTATTAAAACTACCATGTTCTAAATCAAGAGTTATCCAATCAAAATCTCCATTACTAAAAATTTCAGCAATATCAGGTGAAGGTAATTGCATCCAGGATCCAACTGAAACTAAATTTTTTTTAAATTTTGTTTTAAGAAACTTAATATTTTTATCATTTTGATATTTATTAGAATTCTTCAAAATATTTTCCTTTGTATTTTTTGTTTATT
>MDTA01093339.1_pt1 | contig 13712 bp, 11 predicted proteins | sample 811151 | NCBI WGS metagenome assembly MDTA01 (sample SAMN05326648, study PRJNA326480) | marine metagenome | isolation source: seawater | place: Indian Ocean: South | collected 2010 | reverse complement strand
CATCGTCTAACATTTCATGAATTAAAATATTAAAAGGGAACCATTTTGGTCTATGTCTAAATAATAAATAATATCTATTCATCCATGGTTTTGCATTTTTAAAATCGGCATGAGAAGGACCACGATCTAAAACTACTCTTTTTCTTCCTATTTTTTCTAAAAATTTTAAAATCATTTAATTTAATCTTATAATCGAATTGTCCTTAATTATAAATAATTCCTGGTTAAGCACAAAAGGTCTTGAAATTTTGTCTCTATCTATATTTAAAATGTTTTCACTTTTTCCCGTTAAAGTGTCAATGATGATTAATTTTCCATTGTTAGTAGTAAGATAAGTTTTATCAACTCCTAAAATAAAGCCCACAGGTTTTATTTTTTTTAAAACTTTTTCTTTGAATCTATCAAAAATAAAAGTTGACCTAACTATGTTTCCATTTCTTTTATCTATTAATACAAAATATCCTTCCTCAGAAATCGTAAAAATAAAATTATCACTTATTGTTGGTCTAACGCTTGAATTAATTTTTTGTTGCCAATTTATAAAGCCATTTTCAATATTTATAGAAAAAAAATTATTTTTATTACTTGAAAAATAAACATTATTCTTATCACCTATTATATCTGATACTTTAAGAAATAATATATCTGTATATATTGTTCTACTTACTGTGGGAGTTTGCCAAATTAACTTACCGGTATTTAGGTCTATTGCGCTAATATCACCAACAGAATTATTAAATATTAATCGATTATTTATAATTACTAATGATAATTTTTTTTGTGATTTTAGTAAAGTTTTTTCAGTTTTTATATTCCACAATTCATCACCATTTTTTATTGAAAAACATCTCAATACATTCTCAAAATCTAATACGAAAAATTTATCTTTGTAGATTTTAATTTGAGAGTAAAAAGGAGATGTATTATTTTTCTTCCAAACAAGTTCACCATTATTTGAATTGATTGCATAATACTTGGATATTGTATCAGCAACTATTAGTATTTCATTATTATTATCCATGAAAATTATTGGATTCATCTTTTTTTCTCTTTTTGTATAAATATTTTTTTTCCAAAGAAGTTTCCTGGTAGAAGATTGAAATTTTAAGATACTACCTTTATTGTCAAAAAAATAAAAAGCATCCTTTTGAAGAGATAACTCTGGTTCAATTAAACTAAAATCTTTTATTTTTGAAAAATTATATCTTGAACTTTTACCGATTATTCCAGTAAAATTTGTCCTTCCATTATTATTATCAAAATTATTAATAAAACTATTTTTAATTGGTTTTGAAGTTAATCTAACCTTAATGTTAGAATTGAACTCTCTTTTTAATATTTCTTCTTTTTTAAATATTTCAATCAGATCAAGTTCTTTTTTGATTTCTTTACTCTTGCTCCAAAATTTTGAATTTTTGTTAAAAGAACAATTAATTAAAAATAAAAATATGAATATTAAAATTATTTTAATCACTTAAGTCTCTATTAAGCCTTATTCTTGTTTCTGTAGTCAAAAAAGAATTAACGTTGTTTAAAGTCAAAATTTTTTCATAATATTTTTTTGCTTTTTGTTTCTCGTTTTTATCAAAAGAAAATTCTGCTAATAAAAAGTAAGCTTGTGGTTTCCAAATAGTATCTTTTTTAATTAAAGGATCTAATATACTTAATAAAGTAATTTCATCTACAAAATCAGAATTAAATAAAGCTTTTTTATAGATAATTAAATTTAAAATTTCATTATCTAAATTTGTTTTTTCAATTAAAATATTAAAAAATTTATTTATTTTTTCCTTTTCCAAAAGGATTTGATTGTCTATCAAAAAATAAAGAGCTAGAGGAGAATAAGTATTGTCTCTTTCATGAATTATTTTGCTTAATTCATTGATTACAGATTCTTTATTCATTGATTTGTAGTTTAAGGTAATTTTATTAAAATCTTCAGATAAAGAAATTTTTTTTCTTTTATTTAATTCGTTTTTAACAAAAATTGCAAATATTAAAAATATTAATATTAGTAAAATAGAAATTATTTTTTTTTTATTATCTAAAAAAAAGTTTATTATCTTCTGTTTTCTAGTCTCTTCATTAACTATGCTTATATCTTCGTCCATATCTAAATCATATTTCTTAAAACAAATTGTAAAATCCCACCATTCTTATAATATTCTAGTTCATTTTTAGTATCTATTCTGCTTAATAACTCAACCTTTTTAATATCTCCATTTATATATTTAATTTCTAAAGCTACTTTGTCTCCTGGTTTAATTCCTTTATCTAAGTTTAAAACTGTTAGTAGTTCTGACCCTATTAAATTTAAATTTTTTCTGTTTACATTGTTTATAAATTGTAAAGGTAAAATACCCATACCAATTAAATTAGACCTATGAATTCTTTCAAAACTTTCAGCTATTACCATTTTTATTCCAAGTAATTTAGTACCTTTTGCAGCCCAATCTCTTGATGAACCAGTTCCATATTCTTTGCCACCAATAACAACTAAATCTGTGCCTCTTTTTTTATATTCTACTACGGCGTCGTAAACTGGCATAACTTTTCCCTCCGGGAATAATTTTGTAAATCCGCCCTCGGTACCAGGAGCTATTTCATTTCTAATTCTTATATTGGCAAATGTTCCTCTTATCATAACTTCATGATTTCCTCTTCTCGATCCGTAAGAATTGAAATCTTTTGGTAAAATTTGATGCTCCATAAAATATTCTCCAGTCGGACTTTCTTTTTGAATTGATCCTGCAGGAGAGATATGGTCTGTAGTTACCATGTCTCCCAATATTAGCAATGGTCTTGCATCTTCTATTTTTTTAAATCCATCTGGTTTTTCAGATAGGTTTTCAAAAAAAGGAGGTTTTTTTACGTAAGTAGATTCCTCGTCCCAATTATAGATACTACTTTTTTCAGTTTTTATTTTTTGCCATTGAATCGGTCCTTCGGAAACGTTGGCATATCTTTTAACGAACATTTCAGCATTTAATGCATCTCTCAAAGTCTCCTCTATTTGTTTATTTGAGGGCCAAATATCTTTTAAGAAAATATTATTTCCATTTTTATCCTTTCCTAAAGGATCTCTATATAGGTCTACCTCCATATGACCGGCTAGTGCATAAGCTACAACTAGTGGAGGTGAAGCAAGATAATTCGCTTTAATATGTGGGGAAATTCGGCCTTCAAAATTTCTGTTACCAGATAAAACAGAAACTGCATATAAATCATTTTTTTCGATTGCTTCAACAATATTTTCTGGCAAAGGACCTGAATTTCCAATACATGTCGTACACCCATAGCCAACTAAATTAAAACCTAATTCATCCAAATATTTATTAAGACCAGATTTTTTTAAATAATCAGTTACTACTTGTGAGCCTGGTGCTAAAGAAGTTTTTACCCAAGGTTGAGTCATCAAACCTAGTTCAACAGCTTTTTTTGCCAACAAACCTGCAGCAATTAAGACATTTGGGTTAGATGTATTAGTGCAAGATGTAATTGCAGCAATTAATATTGAACCATCTTTAATTTCAAAATCAGCACCTTTAACTTTCGAGATAAGATTTGTTTTTCTTGATGTAGTATTTTTGAAAACTTTTTTAAATCTAGATGAAGCCTCATTCAACAATACTTTGTCTTGTGGTCTTTTTGGTCCGGATATTGTTGGAACAACTGAAGACATATCAAGTGAAACTGTATCAGTAAATTCAATATTATCACTCGCCCAAAGTCCTTGTTCTTTTGCATATTTTTCAACAGTATTAACTGTATGTTCATCTCTTCCTGAAAATCTTAAATATTTTAAAGTTTCTTCATCAATTGGAAAAAAACCACAAGTAGCACCATACTCGGGGGCCATATTTGCTATGGTTGCTCTATCTGCAAGTGTTAAGTTTTTTAAACCTTCACCGTAAAATTCAACAAATTTTCCAACAACTCCTTTGTCTCTTAAAATTTTGACAACTGTAAGAACTAAATCTGTCGCTGTCGTTCCCTCTGGCATTTTATTTTTAAATTCAAAACCTATAACTTCTGGAATTAACATAGAAATAGGTTGTCCAAGCATTCCTGCCTCGGCCTCAATTCCTCCTACGCCCCATCCAAGAACCGATAATCCGTTAACCATGGTTGTATGACTATCAGTGCCAACCAGAGTATCTGGAAACAAGTAATCTTCACCTTTATATTTTTCTGACCATACTACTTTGGATAAATACTCTAGATTAACTTGATGACAAATTCCTGTCCCTGGAGGTACAATTCTAAAATTGTTAAAAGCTTGTTGTCCCCACTTTAAAAATGAGTATCTTTCGCCATTTCTTTTAAATTCAATATCTACATTTTTTTCAAATGAGTCTGATTGAGCAGATTGATCAACTTGCACTGAGTGATCTATTACTAAATCAACAGAGGAAAGAGGGTTGATAGTATTTGGATCTTTATTTTTTTCTTTAACAGCTTCGCGCATTGCTGCTAGGTCTGCTACTGCCGGTATACCAGTATAATCTTGCAACAAAACTCTTGCAGGCCTATAAGCAATTTCTGTTTTTGATCTTTTTTCATTTAACCATTCATGGACGGCTTTAATTTGTTTTTTATTAACTGACAAATCGTCTTCATATCTAAGTAGATTTTCTAAAAGAACTTTTAAAGATTTAGGAAGTTTTGATATTCCAGAAAGACCATTTTTCTCTGATTCTTTTAAAGAATAAAATTTATAACTTCTATTATCTATATTTATAGATTTTAAAGATTTAAAAGTATTTATATTTCCTGGTTTCATAAAGTTATAAATAAAATGTAATTATGCTTAGTAAAAGAAGAAATGACATAACATAATTAAAGTATTTTATAAATTTTTCATTTGTCGCAAATTTCCTTAAAAATTTACCTATTAATGTCCATGTTGTAATACTAGATAATGAAAAAATTAAGGCTAAAAGAAGTACTTGTAATGAATAATTTAGGTAATTTTCATCTATTTGAATATATGTTGAAACTACAATGATTCCTACAATAACACCCTTTGGATTTAAAAATTGAAATAAAAATGTTTCTATAAATTTAACTGGATTCTCAGAATTAGACTTATTACTTGAGGTGGAAAAAGATATTTTGAATGCTAAATACAAAAGAAATAAAGTTCCTAAATATTTTAGCATTTCTTGAATTATTGGATATAGTTTAAAAATGTTTATAAGACCCACAATTAAAGATAGAGTTAATGCTGTGAAACCTAAAGTTACTCCTAGTATATGTGGTATAGTTTTAATTACCCCAAAATTAAAACCTGAGTATGATGCTACAATATTATTTGGCCCAGGTGTAAAAGCAGTTACAAACCAAAAAAGACAGATTGAAATAATTTCTGGATGCATAATTTATGCTATTGGTAATCCATTTTCTGCTTTGTGAGATGGGTGTAAAAGAGTTACTTTGCCTTCTTCATCTATGGCACCTAAAATTAAAACCTGCGATATGATACCGGCAATATTTTTTTCTTGAAAATTACAAATACCTATTACTTGCTTACCTATAAGATTTTTTTCGTTATAAAGATGCGTTATTTGCGCAGATGATTTTTTTACACCAATTTTCTTTCCAAAGTCCACCTCGAGAACTAAAGATGGTTTTCTTGCTTTTGGGTTTTCTTTAACTGATAAAACAGTGCCGAGTCTCAAATCTATTTTTTCAAATATATCGTAGGTTATTTGTTCTTTCATGGAATTAATATATAATTAATTTTATAAATGAAAATAAATATTAATTTACAGTCTTTACACAAAAACTCAATAAAAATTCTTACCGATTTGATTTCTTTTAAAACTATATCAGGTACAGATAACTCATCTATAATTAATTACTGCGATAATATTTTAAAAAAATTAGGTGCAGAATCGTTTAGAACTTATGATGAAAGTAAAACAAAAGTTAACCTTTTTGCAACAATTAAAGCAAAAGATCCTGATGGTAGCCAACCTATAATTCTGTCAGGTCATACTGATGTTGTTCCTATTTCAAAGGGCTGGTCATCAGATCCATTTATAGCTACCATTAAAAATGAAAAAGTTTATGGTAGGGGCACGTGTGATATGAAAGGTTTTATTGCTTGTGTTTTAGCCTATGCACCAATTTTTTCAAATTCAAATCTCTCTAGAGATATACATTTTTCCTTCACATTTGACGAGGAAACAGCTTGTCAGGGTGCTCCAATATTAATTAAAGAGTTAAAAAAAAGAAAAATAGATAAAGGAATTTGCATAGTAGGAGAACCAACAAATATGAAAATAATTGATGCTCACAAAGGTTGTTATGAATACACAACTTATTTTGAAGGATTAGCAGGACATAGTTCCAATCCTCTAAATGGTGTTAGTGCTGTGGAATACGCAGCAATGTATGTAAATAAATTAATCCATTTAAGAGAAGAACTAAAAAAAAGACAACCAAAAAATTCTATCTTTAATCCTCCCTATTCCACTCTTCAGGTTGGTGGAATTTTTGGTGGTATTGCACATAATGTTATTGCTGACAAATGTTATGTTAATTGGGAAACTAGACCAGTTATAAAAGAAGATGCTGAATATTTAAACGTTGAGTTAAACAAATATGTAGAAAATTTTTTGTTACCAGAGATGAGAAAAGTTTATTCGAAATCTTCAATTAAAAAAAAAATTATAGGTGAGATTGTCGGTTTTAATAGAGTTGAGAAATCAGAAGCGTGCGAGTTTGTGTCTAGTATAACTGGTGATAACTCTCGTGAAGTAGTCTCATTTGGTACTGAAGCAGGATTGTTTCAAGAAATAGGTATTAGTACAGCTGTTTGTGGACCAGGATCAATTGACCAGGCCCACAAAATAGATGAGTACATTGAATTGAATGAAATAAATAAATGTCTTAAATTTTTGGATGGTTTAAAAAACAAATCTTCTCGAAATTAAAATTATCCTTTTGCTTTTGCAAATAGATTTGTAATTTCATAAACTATTGTAGCAGCCGCCAAGGATGTTACCTCAGCATGATCATAGGCTGGTGATACCTCAACTACATCTGCGGAAATTAAATTCATTCCTGAAAGACCTCTTAAAACATTAACAAGTTCTCTTGTTGTCAGTCCCGCTATTTCAGGAGTTCCTGTACCTGGAGCATACGCAGGATCTAAAACATCAATATCTATTGATAAATACAAAGGATTGTTTCCAACTCTTTTTTTTATTCTTTCTACAATCTTGCTTATTCCCTCAGTTTGGAATTCATCTGAATGAATTATCTTAAATCCAAAACTTTCGTCATTTTTGATATCGTCTCTGCTATACAAGGGTCCTCTTATTCCTACATGCATTGAAGCATTATCTAAAAATAAATTTTCTTCTCTTGCTCTTCTAAACGGAGTCCCATGAGTATAAGGGGCTCCAAAATATGTATCCCAAGTATCTAAATGTGCATCAAAGTGAACTAAGGCTACTGGACCTTTATTAATTTTATTTACTGCCTTAAGTAATGGAAATGCAATAGTATGATCGCCTCCCATACTTATTATTCCACCAGTTTTACTCAATAGATTTATTGCTCCTTCCTCAATTTGTTTTATAGCTTCTTTAATATTAAAAGGATTGCAAACAATATCTCCAGCATCAGCAACTTGTTGAATTTTAAAAGGCTCAACATCATACTTTGGGTGATAATTTGTTCTTAGATGTCTTGAGGCTTGTCTAATGCTCTGTGGCCCAAATCTTGCCCCAGATCTATAACTTGTACCTGCATCAAAAGGAATACCAACGATCGCAACATCACAATTTTTGACATCTCTTAATTCTGGTAATCTTGCAAATGTTGAGGCACCAGCAAATCTAGGTACTTTAGTTCCACTAACTGGTTGTATTGGGTTTTTATTTTTTTGCTTTTTCATCTATATTTACCTATGAAATTTATTAAAATTATCTTATCAATTCTTATATTAATTTCACCTGTTAATGCTAACACAATATTTTACCTTATCAAAATACCAAACTTAGAAATTTATCATAATAAATCTGCTAATGGTCTCAAATATTTAAAAGCCGTAAAACCTTTTGAGGTTGGTTTTAGAAACGATAACGTTTCATGTTTTGATCCTAGTGAGGAAGAAATAGAGGAAAATTTCTTTTTGATTGAAAAAAATTTAAATAGATATAGTTCTGAATTTCTAAATAAAATTAATCTAAGATATATCGTTTTGTGTAAAAATCTTTCTGTATCACAGATAGAGGCAGCAGGTGTTCCAAATATCAAAACAAAAACATTGATTATAGATATTAATTTTGATCAAAAATACTTGGAGAGAGTCATCCACCACGAAGTTTTTCATATGATAAGCGATAGTTTTAAAGATAGTTTTTCAACTTATGCCTGGGAAAATTTAAATAATAAAAATTTTAAATATGCAGAATGCTCTACTTGTTCAGATAGGCTTGATTTATCAATATTAAAAAATAATAAAGGTTTTATCACAGAATATTCTATGTCTACAGCTTCTGAGGATATGGCAGAAGTATTTTCATTTTTAATTGCACATAAAGAACAAATAGAAAATAAAGCTTTGAATGATCAAATTCTTACAAACAAAATACTTTTTATTAAAGATAATTTACTTAGAATACATAAAAAATTTTTATTTAATTAAATGATTAAAAAACTTAAGCAGACTTTATCTGAGAAAATATTGTTAATATTTATTATATCTTTAGCCTTTATTTTTTTTGGTTCTATTATAACTATTAAAAATAAATGTATGTTTATTAAAAATTATGATCCAAAAAAAATAATTTTTGATAATCCAAAAAATATTGCAATAATGAATCTTTATTGTGGAAATGTAATTATAGAACTTTACCCAAAAATTTCACCTAATTCTGTTAAAAGATTTAAAATGTTAGTAAGATCTGGAAAATATAATAATGTTGCTTTTCATAGAGTAATAAAAGATGTACTGGTTCAATCAGGAGATCTTGAATTTGGGAAGAAAGACAATTTAAATTATACCTACATAGGAACAGGTAGATCTGGATATGGAAATATAAAATCTGAACTAGATGGAAAATTTGATTTTAAAGTAGGTACTGTAGCATTAGCTAGAACTGATAAAAAAAATTCAGAAGACAGTCAGTTTTTTATATTGCTTCAAGATGCTCCCTTATTTGAAGGAGAATATACGCCAATTGGAAAAGTGATTTATGGTTTGGAGATACTTAGAAAAATTAAATACAGTGATAAAACTGAATACGTATTAAGACCAGATTTTATTAATAATTTTGAGATGTTAATTAATTAACGGTTTTCCTGTTGCTAATGTATGTTTGATTCTTTCTTGAGTTTTTTTAGTTTGAATAAGCTTCATAAAGGAAGATAATTCTAATTTATATAAATCATCTTCTGATAAGGTTTTATCTATAGTAGTATCTCCACCACTTAGTACATTTGCTAATTCTTTTCCAACCTCTACTCCGTGATCTAAAATAATTTTTTCATTGTATAATTTTTCTAAAACTTTTATCATTTTTTCTTTTAATGGTTTGCCTGATAGATTAAATTTACATTCTTTTGGAGGAGAAAAATCTTTATTGTCCTCTATTAATTTCTTTGAAACCTCAAATAAACTATTTCTATTCATTACTTTTTTATCCTCAGGCCTTAAAAATTTAAGTGGTAATGCTTCAACTGTTGAGGTCGCTGTAGTTGCATAACCAATTATATTAAATACTTTTAAGGGAGCATAATCAGGATTCTCTTTGGCTTCTGAAGTCTGCGTCCATCTCCAAAGAACCTCCTTGCACCCTCCTCCTGCAGGGACAAGGCCCACTCCAGTTTCAACTAATCCCATTACAATGTTTGTGTGTGAAACTACGAAATTAGACTGTATTGCCACTTCTTCACCCCCTCCTAAAACCAATCCTGACGGAGCAGATACAACTGGATATTTAGAATATTTAAGATGTTTACAAGTTTCTTGAAAATATTTTATAAATTTTTCAATAGATTTAAAATCACCTTTATCTGCAAAATTCATCGTATAAGTTAGGTTAACACCTGCTGAAAATTGCATACTTTCATTAATAATTATTAGTGGTTTATCAGTTGCATTTTTTAAGGCATCCATAGAATCATAATCTAATGCACATGCTTTTGTAGTAAATTCAACTATATTAAAATCTTTAAACCTATAAATGTCTGCTGATTTATTTTTATCGATTTTAAAAGCTTTTGGTTTTACTTTTCCAAGTGTTTCAATAGTAGTATATTTTTGTCTTTCCCCATAAAAATTCTCATCTTTCGTCTCTGATAGCTTTTCTAAAAATTTATTATTTTTAAAATCATCTAAACGATTGAAAAAATTTTGAACTCCAATTGACTTTAGCATCTCAAAAGGACCCATTGCCCAATTAAAACCAAGTCGCATAGCCTCATCAATATCATTGAATTTATCAGTAATTGCTGGAACTAAAGAAGATTCATATTTTATTATTTTTGAAATAACTGACCAAGAATATTTACCATATTTATCATTTCTATTAATTAACAAATTTAGGTTTACAGTAGAGATTCCAAGATCAATTTTCTTCACTGGAGCATACTTGCCTGTTTGTAAGTTAATTGCTTCTAAAATTTTTTGATTATTTTGTTTGTTTATTTTGTAGAAACCACCTTTTCCTTTTCTACCAATATAACCTGTTTGAATTAATTTTGTTATAAATGGAATTTCTTTTGCAACTTCTTGAAAAGGGTCATTTTTAGGAAGTTCTTTAATAAAACTTTTTAAGACATCTGCCATCAAATCAATACCGATTAAATCGTATAAACCAAAAACACCTGTCTTTGGAATTCCCATCGGTCTACCAAAGACAGCATCTGCTTCTTCTATGGACAATTTCATTTTGAAAGCCTCTGTTAATGCTGTTTGCATTGCAAAAACTCCTACTCTATTTCCTAAAAATCCAGGTGTATCATTACAAACGATTGCACCTTTGCCAAGTTTTTCTTCACAAAATTTCTTTAAGTAATTTATTTTATCAAGATCGTTATTTTCATTTTTTACTATTTCCAACAGCCCCATATATCTTACGGGATTAAAAAAGTGAGTAATACAAAAGTCTTTTTTTTCTTCAATGGTTAGTTTCTCAGATAAAACTTTGATAGGTATTGACGAAGTATTAGAGGAAACAATGGCACCTGGTTTTCTTGATTTAAAAATTTTTTCATAAATATTATGTTTGATATCTATTCTTTCAACGACTGCCTCTACAATCCAATCTGCTTCTTTTACTATATCAAAATCATCATCTATATTTCCAACTTGAATATTATCTATTTTAGTTTTGTCTATCAATAAAGGTGGTTTTGATTTACGAATTCTTTCTCTAGCTCTTTCGCTTATTTCAGTTTTTAAATCTAATAATGTTACTGGAACATTTGCGTTACATAAGTGAGCGGCTATTCCGCTTCCCATTGTACCTGATCCTATTACAACAACTTTTTTAATCTGCATAAATTATTTTATAATTAATTATTTGTTCTAGTAAATAATTATCTATTGATACCTCGAAGTCTTTCAGATCTACGTCTTAAAAGTTCAGCAGTAACAAGAATTAACGTTGATAGAATAATTAAGCATGTTGCCACAGCTAATATTGTAGGACTTAACTGCTCTCTTAAACCAGTCCACATTTGTACAGGTATAGTTGTGTTCTCAAGTCCAGCTAAAAATAAGACGACCACAACTTCATCAAAAGAAGTTACGAATGCAAATAAACCTCCCGAAATAACACCAGGTAAAATTAAAGGTAGCGTTATCTTCATAAAGGTATTTACTGGATCACTTCCTAAACTTGCGGCTGCTCTTGTTACACTATGATCAAAACCTGATAATGTTGCGGTAACTGTAATTACAACAAACGGGGTCCCTAAAATTATATGTGCTAAGATTATACCTAGGTGAGTTGCGGCTAAACCAACTTTTGCCATAAAAAAGAAAATTGCTACACCTGAAATAATTAAAGGAACAATCATAGGTGAAATTAAAGTAGCCATTATTATTCCCTTATAAGGCATATGTCTGCTACTCAATCCTAAGGCAGCAACTGTTCCAAGGATTACAGATCCTATTGTTGCAAATGTTGCAATAATAAAACTATTCTTAGCGGCTAAACCCCATGGGTTTTTTGTTCCGTAAATCATATCTTTATACCATCTAAGAGAAAAAGCATCTGGGTCTAACCTCTTCATGCCTTCTGAAAAAACTAAAAATTCTTCTGCATTAAAAGAAAGTGGAAATATTACAAATAAAGGAGCAATTAAAAAGAAAAAAACTAAAGAACAAATAGTCAAGTAAAAATAGTGCCAAATCCTATAATGTGGTTCAGTATATTTTGGTAATGCCATATTTATCCTAACTTAATATTATCAACTCCAACTAATTTGTTATAAATCCAATAGACAACTAAAACTCCAGTCAAAAGCATTAAACCCATTGCAGAGGCAAAACTCCAATCTAAAGTACTTTTCATGTGAAAAGCTATTTGATTACTAATTAAAGTTCCAGATGCACCACCTACTAATGCCGGGGTAATATAATAACCTATTGCAAGTATGAAAACCAATAAACATCCTGCTCCTATGCCTGGAATTGTAAGTGGGAAATAAATTTTCCAAAACGCAACAAATGGTGTTCCTCCTAAAGATTTTCCTGCTCTCATTAAACTAGGAGATATAGTTTTCATTACACTGTAGAGCGGTAGTACCATAAAAGGAAGTAAAATTTGTGTCATTGCCACATATGTGCCAGTTTTATTATACATCATCTCTGGTCTACTATCGTCGCCTACTAAGCCTATCCAGACAAAAAAATCGTTTACAATTCCTTGTTGTTGTAAAAGTATCATCCAGCTCGCTGTTCTAACTAATAAAGATGTCCAGAAAGGTAATAAAACGCATATCATTAATAAGTTGCTATACTTCATTGGTAAAGTTGCTAGCAAATGAGCTATTGGATAAGCCATTAAAAAACATAAAACCGTTACAAAAAAAGCTACCTCTAATGTTCTTAACCACAAGATTCTATGAATCCTTCTGTCTTCAGGAACATTAACAATTTTGTTTTGCTCATTTTTAAACATATCAATACCTTTTAAATATTTTGAGTAACTATATTCAGGTGATCTTCTTTTAATTGCTCTCCAATATTCAACATTGGCCCACCTTTTATGAACTTCCATTATTTGTTCTTTGTAGTTTCCCTCTTCGAAATTTTTCATTTTTCTTTTAAGTTTTTTTAAAATACTCTTAAAACCATTTTTTTCGTAATTAAGTTGAGTGGCTAATTTACCAAAAGTTTTTTCTTCTACTAAAATTTTATAGTCTAAATAAAATGCCTCAAAAACTTGTTCAGACGGAAGTTCTCTACCATCCCATTCTTCCATAGCCTTGTAAGTCTTCGGAAGCATTTTAGTAACCATACGATCGTCAATACTTCTAAAAAGCATATCTCCAATAGGAAAAACATAAGTAATTATTAAAAATAGTAGTAATGGGAAAACAAGTAAGAAGGCTTTAATTTTATTTTTTTTTTCGGCCTTTTTAAGACTTTCCTCTAATGGAATACCATCAGTTGTTAAAATTTTTTGTGTTTCACTACTCATAAATAAAAAAGGGCGGTTATAAAATAACCGCCCTAAATATAT
>MDTA01221285.1_pt1 | contig 13713 bp, 12 predicted proteins | sample 811151 | NCBI WGS metagenome assembly MDTA01 (sample SAMN05326648, study PRJNA326480) | marine metagenome | isolation source: seawater | place: Indian Ocean: South | collected 2010 | reverse complement strand
CCACAAAATAATTTTATTCCAGATTATGGTAGGATTACCGCTTATCGTGGCGCCACAGGTATGGGCATAAGGCTTGATGGTGGCACCGCCTACTCAGGTGCAGTTATCACTCGCTATTATGATAGCCTACTAGAAAAGGTAACGGCGTGGGCTCCATCTGCTGAGGCAGCTGTGGCTCGAATGGACCGAGCACTACGTGAATTTAGAATACGTGGGATTTCTACTAATATTGATTTTGTCGAAAATCTTTTGAAACATCCAACTTTTATTAATAATACCTATTCCACGAGGTTTATAGACAATTGTCCCGAATTGCTTGATTTTGTAAAGCGAAAAGATCGTGCAACAAAGTTACTTACTTATATAGCTGAAATAAGTGTCAACGGACATCCTGAAATAAAGGAGAGTTATCGACCCTACCCAACAATTCGTCCTCCTATTTTGCCGCCAGCAGTTAAACGAGATACCTCCGTTAATGCTTCGGATGTTTTGAAAAAAAGTGGGCCGATGAAACTATCGGAATGGGTTTTGGCCCAGAAAAAAGTTTTGATAACCGATACTACGATGAGGGATGGTCATCAGAGCCTTTTGGCTACTAGAATGAGAACAACTGATATGCTTACAATTGCATCAGCATACGCTCAGAACTTACCACAATTGTTTTCAGTGGAATGTTGGGGAGGAGCAACTTTTGATGTATCATACAGGTTTCTCCAAGAATGTCCCTGGGAACGATTACGTTCTTTACGCATGAGGATGCCCAATTTACTCCTTCAAATGTTATTTCGGGGCTCAAATGCAGTAGGCTACACTAATTACTCAGATAATGTTGTAGAAGGTTTTGTGTATCGAGCGGCTGAAAGCGGAGTTGATGTATTTCGTGTTTTTGATAGCTTAAACTGGGTAGAGAACATGAGAGTTTCGATGGATGCAGTTTTAAAAACTGGTAAGGTTCTCGAGGCTTCAATTTGTTACACTGGTGATCTTACCAACAGTAAATCGTCTAAATATGATTTGAAATATTATTTAGATATGGCAAAAGCTTTGAGAAAAGCTGGGACTCATATAATTGGTTTAAAAGATATGGCGGGCCTTCTTAAGCCAAAGGCGGCTCGCCTGTTAGTGAGAGCTCTCAAAGAGGAGGTAGGACTCCCAGTTCATTTACATACCCATGACACGAGTAGTTTAGCTGCTGCTACTATTATGGCAGCGTCTGAGTCCGGGGTGGACATAATTGATGTAGCCATGGACTCGTTTTCTGGGGGCACTTCCCAACCATGTTTTGGGTCAGTTGTGAGCGCACTCAATGATACTGAGTGTGACACAGGAATTGACCCTGCAGTTGTCAGAGAATTGAATGCATATTGGGAACAGGTAAGAGATAAATATAGTGATTTTGAAAGTGGATTAAAATCGCCTGCTTCGGAGGTTTATTTGCATGAAATGCCAGGAGGTCAATTTACTAACTTAAAGGCTCAGGCCAGGTCCCTCGGATTGGGCGATCGTTGGCAGCAGATAGCTAAAACTTATGCGGATGTTAACCAAATGTTTGGTGATATAGTAAAGGTTACACCATCCTCGAAAGTAGTAGGCGACATGGCTTTAATGATGGTTGCGCAAGATTTGACACGTTCTGATGTAGAAAATCCATCGATCGATCTGAACTTCCCAAAGTCAGTTGTGGATATGCTTCGGGGCGATCTCGGGCAGCCTCCCGGGGGCTTTCCAGAACACATAGTTCGAAAAGTTCTGAAGGATAAGAAGCCAGATATTAGTAGGCCAGGAAAACGAATACCTATGGTAGATCTGATTGCTGCTAAGGATGAAGCCCAAAAAATAATTGGAAAACAAGAAGTTACCGAGGAGGACTTATTCAGCTACTTAATGTATCCAAAAGTTTTTGAAGAATATTCAAGAAATAAAGAGATGTATGGCCCGGTGAGTTGTTTGCCAACAGAGGTTTTTTTCTATGGTATGGAACCGGGACAAGAAATTAGTCCTGAGATCGACCCAGGGAAACGGTTGGAAATTAGATTGCAAACATTTAGTGAAACAAATGACGAAGGTGAAGTCAAAGTATTTTTTGAACTAAATGGACAGCCACGAATAATCCGGGTGAGGGATAAATCAAAGGGTGAATATCAGAAAAAATCAAATAAAGCTGAGGCTAATGACTCCAATCAAATTGGAGCGCCAATGCCTGGTATAGTGGCCTCATTAAATGTGATCTTGGGCCAAAGAGTAAAGTCGGGAGACCTATTATTAACAATAGAAGCAATGAAAATGGAGACTGGTATTTATTGCGAAAAAGATGCGATCGTAAAAGAAATTTATGTTTCTATAAATTCTCAAATAGATGCAAAAGATTTGCTGATTGAGCTTGAGGACGCCGACGGATGAATACATAACTTTCAATGTTAATCTGATAGGAATTTGATCGGAAAACACTAAATGCACTTGCTTTATTAAAAAGAAAGAAGTATCAATTTGCGAATGATTATCAATTGCAATCGGAGGATTTAAAAAATTATTTATTCTTGCCGTACTATGGTTAAACCTAAAAGAACGAATGTTTTTATTTTTTTGACCGTTTTTCTATTTGTATTTGCAACCATTGCTCATAGTGACGTGAGAAAGTTCAAAGTGGCTACCACCTTTACTGTTATAGCTGACATGGCAAAAAATGTGGCTGGAAACGTTGCAGACGTTGTATCAATAACAAAAGCAGGCGCTGAGATACATGGATATCAACCAACGCCAGGAGATATTGTGAAGCTGCAAGGGACAGATTTAATTTTGTGGAACGGTCTCAATCTTGAGCTGTGGTTTGAAAAATTTTTTGAGAATCTCTCGAATATTCCAAGCGTGATTATAAGTGACGGTATTGAGCCGCTTAGCATAGCAGAGGGTACGTATCAAGGCAAACCTAACCCTCACGCATGGATGAGCCTGGAAAATGCTCATATCTATATCGACAATATTAAAAAAGCTTTAATTCTGTATGACCCCATAAATGCTGCGACATATAATGAAAATGCAGAAAAGTATAAAGCTCAAATTACTAATGTAATAGGACCACTTAAGGAGGCAATCTTGGCCATTCCGGAGCAGGATAGGTGGTTGGTCTCATGTGAGGGAGCGTTTAGCTATTTTACAAAAGATTTTAACATGTCTGAACTATACTTATGGCCAATAAATGCAGATGAGCAAGGTACGCCCAAACAAATTAGAAAGGTAATTGATATTGTAAGAAAAAGAGAAATTCGATCGGTATTTTGTGAAAGCACTGTTTCTCAGAAACCGGCAAAACAAGTTGCAAGAGAGACCGGAAGTCAATATGGCGGGATGCTTTATGTTGATAGTTTGACAGATAAGAGTGGCAAAGTTCCAACATATCTTGATCTGCTGAGGGTAAACTCTGAAACTATTTTAAAAGGACTTTTGAGATAAAATATATAAAAAATAAAGCCTTAATCATAACTCGCAAATATATTATTTTGAAAGTGGTTTTATTTTAAGTCCAAGAGAATTGAGTGCATAATGAATGAAAATCTAGGGTTAGTACTTGAGAATGTAACAGCATCTTACCGAAACGGTACCGTTGGTTTGAAAAACGCAAGCTTTAAAGTTAACGTAGGAAGTATTGCTGCGCTGGTTGGTGTAAACGGAGCAGGAAAATCAACAGTTTTTAAAAGTATAATGGGTATTTTACCTTGTGACTCTGGGAGAATAAGGATATTTGGTCAGCCTGTTAAAAAGGCTTTGAAAGAAAATATCGTCTCTTACGTGCCTCAGGCTGAAGACGTTGATTGGAACTTTCCAGTTTTAGTAAATGATCTGGTAATGATGGGTCGTTATGGCCAAATGAATTGGCTTCGTTTACCGAGTTCAGAGGATAAGAGACAAGTATCTATGGCCCTAGAGCGAGTAGGCATGCAAGATTTTAGAGGGCGGCAGATAGGCGAGCTATCTGGTGGACAAAGAAAAAGAGTTTTCTTGGCTAGAGCGCTTGCACAAAAAAGTAAATTAATTTTGCTCGATGAACCATTTTCAGGAGTAGATCTTAAAACAGAGGATAAAATAATCGAAGTATTAAAAGATATTAAGAAAAAAGGGGCTTTAATTGTCGTAGCAACTCATAATCTAGGATCAGTTCAACAATTTTGTGATCATACAATTTTAGTTAAAGAAACAATTTTAGCTTATGGTCCGACTAAGACCACTTTCAATAGAAGAAATCTTGAACTAGCTTTTGGAGGCGTATTAAGGCATTTTGTGCTGGGTGGAACGCAGTTACATGACGACGAGGATAAAAGAAAAGTTACTGTTATTAGTGATGATGAACGTCCGTTGGTAATTTACTCCGAGGAAGATACTAAATGAGCTCAGAGTTAACAGCACCATTTTTATATAATTATATGATTAATGCTATGTTCGTAAGCTCATTAGTTGGAGCTCTTTGTGGATTTTTATCAGCGTATCTAATATTGAAAGGCTGGTCTCTTATTGGTGATGCATTAAGTCACTCAATAGTGCCAGGTGTTGCAGGCGCATACATGATCGGAGTACCTTTATTTGTGGGAGCATTTCTATCGGGAGGTTTGGCTGCTCTGACTATGTTATTCGTTCAGAACCGAACTTTTTTGAAAGAAGATGTTATAATTGGATTAATTTTTACAACATTTTTTGGTCTTGGACTTTTTATGATCTCACTTGATCCAATATCAGTGAACATTCAGACAATAATTAGCGGCAATATACTATCAATAGCTCCTTTTGATATAAAACAAATTTTTCTAATCGGTGGTGTCTCATTTCTAATTTTAGTGGTTAAATGGAAGGATTTTTTTATTATTTTTTTTGATGAGGCATTTGCAATATCGATAGGGTTTAATGCCAATTTATTAAAGGTAACGTTTTTTACTATAGTATCAGCGTCCTGCGTTGCTGCTTTACAAGCGGTGGGCGCCTTTTTAGTAATAGCTATGCTCGTAACACCTGGCGCTACAGCATATCTTCTAACGGACCGATTCAAGACTCTGATCATAATTAGTGTCACAATCGGGGCTTTCTCTGGCTTGTCTGGGACTTATTTAAGTTTTTTCTTGGACGGAGCTACGGGAGGTCTAATCGTTCTAATACAAACCGGATTATTTTTCATTACTTTCTTTCTTACTCCCAAAAATGGTTATAAAAAAATACAGGCTAACAAGACAATTGGTAAATTATGATGCTTGAGGTACTTCTGTTTCCGTTTCAATTCCCTTTTATGGCAAAAGCTTTTACAATTGTTTTAATCCTTTCTCCCGCAGCTGCATTATTGTCTTGCTTTTTAATTTTGCGAGGCTGGGCATTAATCGGAGACGCAATTAGTCATGGGGCTCTTCCTGGCATTGTGCTCGCATATTTAGGTGGGTTGCCTTTAATTTTTGGGGCTTTCGCTTCAGGGTTTACCTGTGCAGTATTATCTGGATTTTTAGCAAAAACCGGTCGTCTTAAGGCAGACACCGTAATGGGAGTTGTTTTTTCAGGGATGTTCGCACTTGGCATAGTCATTTATACGAAAGTTGAGGCCAGTATCGATCTTATCCATATCCTTTTTGGAAATATGCTAGGCGTCAGTACCTGGGATATAATTTTTTCGGGCGCTATTTCTGCCATTGTCGTTCTAATAATTTTTTTAAAAAGACTGGATTTGTTGCTATATTGCTTCGATCCAGTTCAGGGACATGTAATGGGCCTAAATACGAACTTGCTTCATTACGGTCTCCTTATCATGCTGTCTTTTACAGTTGTAAATGCACTCGCTACTGTTGGGATGATTCTTTCAATTGGTTTACTGATTATCCCGGGTGCAACCGCATTCATTATCACTAAACATTTTAATAAAATGTTATTATTGGCTACTTTAATAACTCTCTTGTCTGGGTTTTTTGGGGTTTACGTAAGCTTTTTTTTGGACAGTGCTCCAGAACCAACAGTCATTCTGCTTTCATCACTCATCTTCCTCCTAGCCATGATTATTAAAAATTTTAGACCAAATAAAATTTCAAAACCCCTTTAAAAGTCTCAGGCTGGAAGTTTTATTTAAATAAGCTTTGTTTTTCAGTTGACCTTTACTGATTGACATCTGGCTGTCCGTAAAATACATGTACTAATCGAACGTAGTTTATACACACATGAGTATCATACGACCTATTAGCGGGTGTAGCTCAGTGGTAGAGCATCTCGTTGCCAACGAGAATGTCGTGAGTTCGAATCTCATCACCCGCTCCAATAATTTCGAGGGAACGCAAAGATTTATACACTGTCTAAAAGAAAAGCTTGATAGTGGCCTAAAATATTTTTACTGGTTGGAAATTTACACAATTGTTTAATTTAAAAGTTCATAGAAAATTATAGAATTTGCTAAAAAAATGTTTCAATACATTTACGCTGGTTTTTTATGAGACCAAAATAAGTAATATGCAGCGTTTTATTTGATGTTCTTGTGGCTAAATTTCTTTTAAAGTTGCAATTTAGCGTATTTAATATATTTTTAACTGTTCCTCATAATTACAGTGTGGCCTTTTCGCCCATCATTGTATATTTAGCGAAGGGAAGACAAGTAAGGTAGAGGAAGGCTGGCTAATGGAAGTTTTTTTTCACGGGGTACGCGGCTCGACACCGACTGCGCATGAAGAATTCCTAAGTTTTGGGGGTAATACTACATGTACCGAGGTGCGCTCTGATAAATTCCAATTTATTTTTGATGCAGGTACCGGTTTTCAAAACTTAGAAATCTTAAAAGATAGACCGGTTTTTTTATTATTTTCGCATTTTCATTATGATCATATTCAAGGGCTACCTTTTAATAGTGCTATCTTTGATCCCTCTAATTCAGTCACGATAACCAGCGGTTTAGTTGATTGCGACGCTTTGAAGCATGTGTTTACGCGGGCTTTTCAACCAATGTATTTTCCGATACCGCTAGTTGAAACGTTGAAAAATTTAAGGTTTAGAGAATTCGATGCTGTGCGTAGTATGTTGGTGGAGAGTGGAGGTCCAATAATAGAGCCGATTAAACTTAATCATCCAGGGGGTGCATCTGGATATATTGTTCAAGAAAGTGGGAAAAAAGTTTGCTGTTTTTTAGATCATGAGTTTGGCATAGATGAAGAGATAGACTCTAATTTACTTGAGGTAGCAGGTGGATCTGATCTTGTAATTTGGGATGGAATGTTTTTGGATGGTGAGTTAGCTGCAAAACGAGGTTGGGGTCATTCAAGTGTTGAACAAGGTGTTTCGTTTGCTGAAAGGTCAAGCTGCAAGAAGCTAGCGATTGCTCACCATGCACCGAACCGAACAGATCTTCAGCTTAAAGAGTTAGAAAATAATTTGCCGTCAGATCATATGTTTTTTGCGGCAGAAAAAATGGTAACGGTCGTGTAACAATGGTAAGAGGCAGATATAGTGAAGAAATTGACCTTTAGACCCGGGCAGTTTGTTTTTAAGTCGGGTGAAAAATCTACCGAAATATTTTTGTTAGTTGAAGGAGAAGTTGGGATTTTCTTGCCATACAATGAGACCAAGATTCCAGACCATAAGATAGGTGTGAGTGAAATTTTCGGTGAAATGGGTGTAATCGAAGGAAAATTGAGAATGGCTCATGCTAGGGCTATGAGCGAGGCACTAGTAATGGCTGTCTCTAAAAATGAATTCGAGGCTAAGATCGAAGCAACCGATCCTTTCGTGCGAGGGCTTGTTAGAATTTTATCTTCAAGGATAAGAGATTTACAAGACAAACGGAATTAATGTAAACCGAAGCAGAAAATGAATATTTTAACTGTGGAAATAGACATTGAGGTAAAAATATGAAAATAGTGGCTCCAAAGGAAACGGCTAATGACGAAAATAGAGTAGCACTTACTCCACAAAGTGCGGTACAATTGATTAAATTAGGCCATGAGTGTTATATCCAATCAGGGGCAGGACTAGCGTCCCGTTTCTCTGACCAAGACTATAAAGATGCTGGCGCTAAAGTGATTAAGTCTGCAGCTACCCTGTACAAGCAAGCTGACATCATCGTTAAGGTTAGAGCCCCGAATTTAGTAGAGGCAAAGAAGTTTTCAAAAAACCAAATTTTGATTAGTTTTATTTGGCCCAGCGCAAATGAAAAGCTTCTTGAGATTTTGGCAAAAATTGGTGTAACAGCCTTAGCTGTCGATATGGTGCCACGAATCAGTAGAGCCCAAAAAATGGATGCACTGTCATCAATGGCTAATATTGCGGGTTATCGGGCTGTTATCGAGGCAGGAAATAATTTTGGGAGATTTTTTACGGGTCAAATTACTGCGGCTGGAAAGGTTCCCCCTGCCAAAGTGCTCGTTATCGGGGCTGGGGTCGCTGGACTTGCTGCAATTGGGACAGCCCAATCTATGGGGGCTATTGTACGAGCATTTGATGTTAGGCCGGAAGTTTCTGAGCAAATCGAGTCTATGGGAGCAGAGTTTCTATTTCTTGATTTTGAGGAAGATGCCTCTGGAGAGGGTGGCTACGCTGCACCATCGAGTCCGGAGTTTCGAGAGAAGCAGCTCGAGTGCTTCAGGCGGCAAGCACCCGAAGTTGATATAGTGATTACAACCGCCCTTATCCCGGGGCAGGATGCACCAAAGCTATGGTTGCGAGAAATGGTCAAATTAATGAAGTCTGGTTCGGTGATAGTTGATTTGGCAGCTGAGAGAGGTGGCAACTGCGAGCTAACAGAAGTAGACAAAAAAATTGAAACAGAAAATGGTGTGACGATAATTGGATATACTGATTTTCCCAGTCAAATGGCAACTCAATCATCGACGCTCTATGCAAATAATATTCGCCATATGGTTGATGATTTGACCCCAGAAAACGATGGCGTTGTTAAGATAGACATGGAAGATGACGTCATAAGAGGAGCTGCTGTTACGCACAATAACGAAATAACTTTCCCTCCACCACCACCTAAGGTTAGTGCTATTGCAAAAGTTCCGCCCAAAAAGGAAAGTAGCCTCAGTGAAGAGGATAAGAAGTTGATTGAGAAGGAGAAAAGTAGGAAGGCTGGTTTTCAACAAGTTTTCCTACTCGGACTTGGTGGAGCGTTAATGTTGCTAATCGGAGCGTATGCACCCCCAACGTTTATGCAGCACTTTATAGTTTTTGTCTTGGCTTGCTTTGTAGGATTCCAAGTGATTTGGAATGTGAGTCATGCATTGCATACACCGTTAATGGCTATTACAAATGCAATATCGGGAATAATAATTATTGGAGCGCTACTTCAGGTTAATTCTACTAGTTTTATAGTAGCATTGTTGGCCGGTATCTCAGTTTTGATAGCGACCATAAATATTGTAGGAGGATTTATGGTAACCCGTAGAATGCTCTCTATGTTTCAAAAAAGCTAGTTTGATAAGGAATTACAATGAGTAGTGGAATCGTAACAGCATCGTATATCGCAGCGAGTGTATTATTTATTCTTGCTTTGGGTGGACTAAGTAACCAAGAAAAAGCAAAACGAGCTATTTGGTTTGGTATTGTAGGCATGTTTCTAGCCGTAGTTGGAACAGTCTTTGGACCTGAAGTAGAGGTTTCATTATTCAGCTTCCTTTTCCCGTGTATCATAATTGGCTCAGTTATTGGTGTTTTTCTGGCTCAAAGAGTGCAAATGACTGAAATGCCAGAATTAGTAGCAGCGTTACATTCTTTTGTGGGACTTGCAGCTGTATTCATCGGAATAAATTCTGATATAAATCCACCCGATAACCTTACAGGCGTTGAAATCGTTATTCACGAAATAGAGATATTTTTAGGGATTTTTATTGGTGCCATAACCTTTACGGGATCGGTTGTCGCTTATGGCAAGTTAGCAGGGTCAATAAATGGTAAAGCTTTAACTTTACCCGGGAGGCATCTAATTAATGTGGGATTATTGATCCTCTGTATCATACTTGGCTGGCTTTATTTGCAACATTTTGGTCTATGGACTTTATTACTAATGACGCTTCTGGCTTTTATAATTGGAGCTCATCTAGTCATGGCAATTGGTGGAGCGGATATGCCTGTCGTGGTATCTATGTTAAATAGCTATTCTGGGTGGGCTGCTGCTGCCACCGGTTTCATGCTAGGAAATGATCTCTTGATTGTCACTGGGGCTTTGGTTGGCTCCTCAGGTGCTATTCTATCATACATAATGTGCCGGGCTATGAATAGAAATTTTGTATCTGTTATTTTAGGAGGCTTTGGCGGTAGTGCAGGACCATCTATGGATATTGAAGGAGAGATGATAGCTATTGATACAGATGGCGTAGCAAACTTGATTGATGAAGCCGAAAGTGTAATTATAGTGCCAGGCTATGGGATGGCCGTAGCTCAAGCTCAAGCATCTATTTCAGAGTTGACTAGACGTCTTATTAGTAAAGGCAAGTCTGTAAGGTTTGCAATCCATCCGGTTGCCGGTCGGTTGCCTGGACATATGAATGTTCTTTTGGCTGAGGCCAAAGTGCCTTACGATATTGTATTAGAAATGGACGAAATAAATTCTGACTTTCCAACGACTGACGTTACTATCGTTATCGGTTCCAATGATATCGTTAACCCGGCTGCCCAAGATGACCCTAACAGTCCTATCGCAGGCATGCCAGTTTTAGAGGTGTGGAAATCAAAGCAGGTTATAGTTTCTAAAAGAGGTCAAGGAACTGGATATTCTGGTATAGAAAACCCACTATTTTACAAAGAAAATACAAGGATGCTTTATGGTGATGCGAAAGTATCTGTTGATGCGGTATTAAATAGTATAAATTAACTAGGAGCCATTAAAATCATCAAGCCACGCAACCAAGGCTTCTATTCCATCTAAGACAACGTCGTAATTCTTAGAAAGCTCTTTTTTAGACAGTACTCCTGTTGTTACACCAACAGCCGCCATTTGGGCCTTTTTTGCGGCATTCAAGTCATCTAAACTATCGCCAACCATTACAGTTTCTTGTGGGCTGATATTTAATGCCTTTGTAATCTCGATTAACTGCGTAGCTGCAGGTTTACAACCGAAACCGCTATCAGCTCCCAAGACTTTGTCAAAGTATTTAAAAATACTTTCTTTTTTAAGTTGATCGTATGTTGGTTCTGCAAGGTCATTAGTTGCTATTCCTAAGGAATAGTTTCTTGCTCGCAGATTAAAAAGTGTTTTGTGGAGGTTCTTTACAGGTATTTGAACAATTTTTGAGTAATGATAATTTTGTAAGGCCCAAATCTCCTCTCTGCTCATATTAGGGAGAAGTGGTGATATTAAATCTATAGTATGGGAGACTGTTCCCGAAACAAATGAACTATCAGTTTGAAACATTTTTTTTGTCAAATCAAATTTCAAAACTTTGGCTAAATCAGACAGTTTTTGTTTGTTATCTCCGGCCAAACCAATCAAAAAATTAAATGTGATAGTTCCCCAAGATTGCTGAAAATCAAATAGTGTTCCATCCTTATCAAAAATTATTCCTTTAATAGTCACTTGAGCCCTTCCAATATCATGATATGCTTATCCTTTTAAGGAAAATTATGAAGCCCGTACAGAGAAATATAGAAGATTATATTTATTTTAGAGACTATCAAACACGCTGGCGTGATAATGACATATATGGACACATGAATAACGTAGTGTTTTATGAATTTGTCGACACCACTATAAACTTTTGGCTTAATTGTAGTGGGGCGCTCCCCGTTCCAAAGGGCAAGGTTATTGGCTTAGTTGTTCACACTGAGTGTGATTATTATTCAAAATTAGGCTTCCCAAATCTGGTAACCTGTGGTTTGAAATTGGCAAAGAAGGGGAAAACTTCAGTAACATATGATGTTGGACTTTTTAATCAAGGCGAAAAGCTCTGTGCAGCGCAGGCACTTTTTGTTCATGTTTACGTAGATTCTAAAACTTATCGCCCGATACCACTTCCTCTTTCTTTGATAAATGCTCTTATGTCGATTACCAACAGTTAGGGGATAATTTTGTCTAATAGGTTTTCGATCTCCGGCCATGTATTGGGCCTATGAGTAGCACCCTCTGAAACAGGCATAGTTTTTTTTACAATATCGCAAGCTGTAAAATGGAATCTATAACTATCTGGAACGTGCTGTGCGGCGCTATTTATCTGAAAGGGATTGTCATCAATAAAAATACATATGTTGTTCGTTAATTTTTTAAGTTTTGACAGTGCGGGACCTTTCGGGCCAATATTACTTATAATTGGATATCGCATATTATGATTTTTTAAATTTGTTACCCTATCCATATAAGACGTGTTTGGAACGTTGGTGAGAATAACAATATTTGCTCTAGTTTGGAAATTATTGAGTACTTTTGAAGCTCCAATGGCTTCTGGTTGTCTCTTGGTTTCTTGCCGAATAAAACTTGATATCAGATTTTGATAAGTAACTGTATTCGCAGTATGTCCATCATTCAAGTTTATTATCGCATCATCGAGTCGGTACCCCTTTAGTTTCAAATCCCATCCTAATTTTCGTAGAAAGGTTGAAAAGTGACTTGCAAATAGAACTAAAACTTCATCAGCGTCTACGATCAATAGTGGCTTTAGGGGATCGACCAGCAAGTTTTCAATTTGTGTAAATGTATCAGCTACCATTTCAAGCCTTATTCAGTAGTTTCCTAATCCAAACATTTTACTCCTTTGAACGGATATTCCAAGGTTAATATCCAGATTTTCACTTAGTTTTTAATTAGGTTTTTGGAAATTAGCAAAATATCGTTTCAAATTTTGCAAAGGGTTTTTTTTGATAAAAAGTCAATTAGGCCCAAAATTAGCAAATAGATCTTTTATTTGATACCGGGTACCATATTTGCTTTAAACGTTGTTATTCAATAAGGCTTCTATGGTACTAGGTTTATATTGCTTCATAAATATGTCCTTTTGCTTATTAACGGACGAATAGTCAGAAATATGGGATTGAGTTTTAATGTCTATTATTCGAGATGCGGCTACAATTCTTTTGATTCGGTCGCACAAAAATAAAAAATTAGTATTAATGGGGCGCCGAAGCTCTAAAGCTGTATTCATGCCAAGCAAATATGTATTCCCAGGTGGGGCGTTGGAAAAAGATGATTATACTATACCTGTCGCCAAAGCCCTAAGTCCCACGGATAGGAAACTTCTTGATATAGAGTCAGATGGTGTACAGAGCACCGCTATTGGAGTGACAGCAGTGCGTGAGCTTTGGGAAGAAACGGGTTTGCGTTTAGCGGCTCCTGTAAATAACGCTATTGTTCCGAAAAATTGGAAAGGATTTTTCTTAAATGGATATGGTCCCAACCTAAAACCACTGAATTTTTTTTTTAGGGCAATCACTCCCCCAGGGCGACCAAGAAGGTTTGATGCACGATTCTTTATTTGTGATGCCTCGCATATTTTAGATGATCTGGATGATTTTGAAAAAGCTTCAACAGAACTGAGCGACTTAAAATGGATAGATATAAGAAAAGCAAAAGAGTTAGAACTACCAAAAATTACTAGTATTGTTATTGCAGAAGCTATTAAATTGATAGATTCTAAATTCAGATATCGAGTAGTCCCATTTTATACGGGTGGATCTGGAGGAAACGCAAACAAAATGCTAAAAACATAATTTTTTTTTCATAATATTGACACTTTTAGGTGAGTGTGTAAAAAACCGGTGTAAATATGGGGAAGGAGATGGTTG